>Ga0116104_1000013_pt1 | contig 216137 bp, 198 predicted proteins | sample June2015DPH_4_15_FD_89715 | JGI IMG/M metagenome (GOLD analysis project Ga0116104, IMG submission 89715) | Peatland microbial communities from SPRUCE experiment site at the Marcell Experimental Forest, Minnesota, USA - June2015DPH_4_150 | ecosystem: Environmental > Terrestrial > Soil >...
ACAGTCCCAGAAGATGGAGGCGATCGGCCGCCTCGCCGGTGGCATCGCCCACGATTTCAACAACCTGCTCACGGCGATCAACGGCTATGCCGACATCCTCGTGGCCGGCATGGCCCCCGACGAGCCGCGCCGGTCGGACGTCGAGGAGATCCGCAAGGCCGGGGACCGGGCCGCGGCCCTCACCCGCCAGCTCCTCGCGTTCAGCCGCCGGCAGGTCCTCCAGCCGGTCGTGATCGACCCCAGCGACGTCGTCGCCGGCATCGCCCCGATGCTGCGGCGCCTGGTCGGCGAGCAGATCGAGCTCCGCACCCCTGCGGCGCCGGACCTGGGCCGCGTCCGGGCCGACCCGTCCCAGATCGAGCAGGTGCTCCTCAATCTCGTCGTCAACGCCCGCGACGCGATGCCCGCCGGTGGCACGCTCACCATCGAGACGGCCAACACCGAGCTCGATGACGAGTACGCCCGGAATCACCCGCCCGTCGCGCCCGGTCCGTATGTCCTGCTCGCCGTGAGCGACACAGGCACCGGCATGGATGCGGTGACGATGGCCCACCTCTTCGAGCCGTTCTTTACGACCAAGCCCGCGGGTGAGGGCACCGGGCTCGGTCTCGCCACGGTGTACGGGATCGTCGCCCAGTCGGGTGGTCACGTCACCGCGTACAGCGAGCCTGGCCACGGCTCGACGTTCAAGGTCTTCCTGCCGCGGGTCGCGGAGACCGTCGAGCCGCGGTCCGAAGCCGTCGCCGAACCGGCGGCGAGCGGCGCGGAGACGGTCCTCGTCGTCGAGGACGAGGATGCCGTCCGCTCGTTCGTGGAACGGGTCCTCGGCGGTCTCGGGTATACCGTCACGACCGCGCGATCGGGCGCCGAGGCGCTCGCACTCGCCGCCGGCCACCGCGGACCGATCGACCTGCTCGTCACCGACGTCATGCTCCCGGGCATGAACGGCCGCGAGCTCTCCGAGCGACTCACGGCCCTGCGGCCGTCGCTGCGCACGCTGTTCATCTCGGGCTACACAGAGGATTCGATCGTTCACCGGGGCGAGCTGGGCCCGGACGTCGCGTTCCTGAGCAAGCCCTTCACGCCCGACGCACTTGGCCGCGCCGTCCGGGAGGTGTTCAGAGCCCAGAAGGTCGTCAGTGGCGGCCCGGATCGCTGATCTGCGATCCGTGTGTCACGCCGCGACCACCTTGTTGCGACCGGCCCGCTTGGCCATGAACAGCGCGCCGTCCGCCCGGCTCAGCAGCGCCTCCTTCGTGGGGTCGGCGGGATCGATGACCGCGCATCCGGCGCTGACGGTAGCCCGCACCGCTCTGCCATCGGCGTCGGGCACCGTGCGCGCCTCGAGCCCCCGGCGGACTTCATCCGCCACCCGGACGACCTCCGGAAGGGCGCTGTCCTCGAGTATCACCACGAATTCCTCGCCACCGTATCGCGCGACGAGATCGGCGGAGCGCAGGCGCTCGTCCAGCACGCCCGCAAAGAGGCGCAGCATCGCATCGCCGACCAGGTGACCGTGGCGGCGGTTGAAGTCGCCGAAATGGTCGAGGTCGAACATGATCGCGGCCAGGTTTCCGGTTGGTGTGCGGCGCCTGAATCGGGCGATCGCGTGATCGAGCTCCGCGTCGAAGTGCCTGCGGTTGTAGAGGCCGGTGAGCCCGTCGTGGATCGCGAGCGCGGAGACTTCTTCGACGAGCTTGGCGTTGGCGAGCGCGAGCGCAGCGTGTGAGCCGAGAAGGGCTATCACCTCGCGCTCGGCCTGCGTGAAAGCCGCGAAACGGCCGAGGGAGATCACACCCAGCACCGAACCCTCGTTGATGAGTGGCACCGCTACCGCCCAGCGAGTGGCGCGCTGGCGGTAATCCCGCAGCGCCGCGCTGGACGGCGCGCCCGGCGCGTGTTCGGTCAGGATCAGGGCGCGCTCGCTGATGGCACGTCCCACCGTCCCGTCGCCAGGTTCGATGATCGCCCCCATGGCGCCCGGCGCGAATCCGCGCAAGGCGCTGACGAGGTATCGGCCATCGCTGCGATCCAGAGTGGCGATTACGACCGTGTCCGAGGGAACGACAGCGTTCACTGCGTCGACCAGCGCGTCGGCCAGGCGCCCGGGCTCTCGGATCGCGTTCATGGCGGCCGCGAACTCCGCGAGCGCTGCGAAGAGGCGAACTCGATCGCTCAGGGCCTGTTGCGCGTGGTTGTGCAGCAGGGCGCCGGAGAGGCGATCCGCGATGGCCCGCGCCAGGCGCAGGTCGTCGGGCGTCATGCGTTCGGGCCGGCGTGCCTCGATGTTGAGGACGCCGAGAACGGTGCCGTCTCCCAGTATCGGCGCGGCGATCTCGCTGACTACCCCATCTTCCCCGGACACGTAGTCGGGGTCGCTGTTGACGTTGCGCACGAGCTCCGCGACGCCGCTCCGGTAGACGCGGCCGATGACACCTCTGCCGACGTCCAGCCTCTCCGGCGCGGCCGTGTACCCACGCTGTGCGCCCAGCCTCAGGCTGGCTCCGTCCACCAGGTATAGCGACAGAAGGCGGTAGCCCATCCGCGTCTCCAGCTCGCTCAGCACCGCGTCGAGCGCCGAAGCGACCGGCCCCTGCTCCGCAAGAAGGCGTCCAACGACCTCGATCCCCTGCAAGGCGTCGTCCCCTCGGCGGGCCTCGGTAATGTCGATCCCGGTCGCGATGACGTGAGTGACAGCGCCCCGGTCGTCGGTGAGGCACGCGTTCTCCCAGCGAATGAGCCGCAATTCGCCCGTGACCGTCATCCAATGGCTTTCGTGAGTGTTGGGGAACGCTGCCGCCTGGAGGTCGGACAACTCCGCCCGCACTTGCTCGACCTCGTCCGACGGGAACAACACGTCCCAGAACGGGCGTCCGAGGACCTCGGCAGGGGGGTAGCCGCTCATGCGCTCGCAGGCACGGTTGAGGCGAACCACCTGACCTGTTGAGTCGAGGACTACAACGAGCGCTTCGGTCGCTCCGAGAACCGCTTCGACGAACCGTTCCTCGTCGGCCAGCTTCCGCTGCGCCTCGACCGTCGCGGTGACGTCGCGAGCCACCGAGACGCTGCCGACAAGCCGGCCGCCCGAGATGATCGGCTCGACCGTCGACTCGATCCAGATCTCGTGGCCGTCGCGAACCCGAACCGTCCCTTGTCCACGCCACGTCTGACCGGCCTCCAGCGTGGCAAGGAATTCGCCCTCGTCGCCCGGCTGCGCCATTCGGTACGGCAGCAGCTCTTCGAAGGGGCGGCCAAGCGCCTCGGCCGCCGAGTAGCCGAACATGCGCTCTGCCGATTCGGTCCATTGCGTTACGCGATTGGCCGCATCGGTCGCGAACACGGCGTCGGCGATGTGATCGAGCAGCAGATGCAGGTTGCCGCCATCGAGAGCGGCGTCGATCGGCGGCATTTCGCTGCGGGGAGCGTCGGCGCCTGATGCTCGCGTGGCTCCGGGTCGCCTCTCGCCACTGCTGGACAGAGTCGCGCCCGCGTCGTCTGGTGAACTAGATCGCGATCGTGGGCTGCCCATCGCGAGTCACCCTTGCAGAAGATGCCCGCCGAGCCGCGGAACCGTAGAGCCCGCGCGGAGGATCGACCCATCTAGCCGCATCATTGTTCGTCGCTACGGACAATACAACCGTCTGCCATGGCCTGGTTTGGGGCCAGCCGCAGCCGCGCGGCGTGCCGGTCACCAACCGCACGAGTCGCAGCTCCCTCTAAGCCGCGCCTTGGACACTGAGATACAGCTGGACGCCCCCTGTCGAAGCAGACGGCTGGGCAGGAAGACCGGGCCACATGCCTGACCTGCACCAGGTGCGGCCGGCTCCTGGCGTTCCCCGGTCCGGTGTGGTTCAGCTCGCTTGTAGAGCGAACGAAACGTTCGCGCTCGTGTCGCCCGCCTCGCGTGGCGTGGCCGGTGGTGTGCTACCTGATCGGTCGACCAGGGCCGCTTCCTGACTGACCGCGGGCGCCACCTTCGACACGCGAAGGTGGCGATGACCGTCCCCGGAGAATGCTCGACAAGGAGGCCCTCCCCGCGCAGGTCAGAGCGCTGCGGAGAACCTGACTCATCTGCCTGGTCCGTCCGATCCTGGGCGACGGTGTCCGAGCGATGCTCGGTCGATCTCGTCCGGCGCCGGTTGGTCCGAGCCAAACTCCGCCTGGCACCGCAACACTTCCAGCTTCGCAACGAAGCTGGATGGCGCGTCAAGCGATCGGCACGCCGCCAGCCGGATCGAACCGGACCAGCATCTTCTTCGCCGCGGCTGATCGGAGCTCGTCCGGCGTCGGGTCGCGGTCCGAGGGAAGGCCCGCCTGCAGGCGCCCGGCGGCCTTGGGGCCGAAGCGTCGGACGAACTCGGCGAAGAGCTCAGCCCGTGAGTCGGCCGACTCGATGACCGTCGGGACGGCGGCGTGTCGAACGCCCCGGACGAGCAGTGACACGGGCCGCCCGTCGCGGAGGTTCTTCCACCACCGCGAGCCGCTGACCGACAGGACGCTACCACCGTCCCAGGCGAAGTAGCCGATCGGTATCGCGTACGACCGCCCGCTCACCCGGCCTGTGTACTCAAGTAGCATCAGCTGGCCGCTCAGCAGTCGGTGTATAGGCGACTGCAGCAGCCGGCGCATCAGCGGGTTGACAAACCGATATAGAGCCGGCGCTCGGCGCCCCAGGTCGCTCGCCGAGGGCTTGCCGCCTGGTATCCCGGTCGCGTTCGTCATCCCCGCCGCCGCTCATCCGGCCAGCCGGAAAGACTGGTCGCCGAAGCCGCAGATCCTCACGATCGCCATCCCCAATCTCGCGAGTCCAGGGACGGCCCTTACCGCGGGGCTAGCCCAGGGCCTCCGTCGCGGCCCTCGTGCGGCGTTCACGCCGGTCCCGTTCGACTGTCAATCTAGCGCTTCGCGAGCAACCCTTCCCAAGCCTCGCCGCGCGCCCATCGCATGGATTGCCAGCACCGTCAGCCCGGTCCGGCGACAGGTTGTCGCCGGACCCTCCGCCGTCAGGATGTCCGGTAGTAGCGCCTCCAGATGAGGCGATGAATTGGGACCCAGCGCGGGATGTCGCGCAGGATCGGGATGAACGGGACAAGCGCCAGAAGCGTCGTCAGCACGATCATCAGGATGATCACGACCAGGTCGGTGTTCGAGGCCGTGTTGAAGGGCGGGATCTGGTACCAGAACGAGAAGAGCCACAGCCATGTCTGGCCCGGGTACATGCCGGTTTCGTTCATCATCCCCCACTGGTCGCCCGTGAGGTGCTGATCGGCGGCCAGGTTGGGTAGGTAGTTGCCGTCGCCCATGAAGAGCAGCGGCCTAGTGAAGTCGGTCTGGAAGAGGTTCCCGTTGCTCAGAAGCAGGCCGTCGAGCGCGCCAGTCCGGGCGAGCCCAAGCAGCCCGGTCATCAGATCGGGCACAGGTCCGTAATCGCCTGACGCCACGCTGACTTCGTCGTTCACGACGGTCGCGTCCGCGAGAGCGGTCGAGTAGTCCGTGAGCCACGACTGCTGCTGGGTTGCGCTGGCTGCCCCGTAGGCCTGGAGCGCTGTCGTGAGGGTGGGATTGCCGATTGCGGCAAAGCCGAGTGGTCGAAGCACGAAGTCCTGTGCTGTGTCAATCGGGGTGCTCACGCCTGCCCACGCCTGCGGAGCGATCGGTCCGACTGCCTGGGCCGCGTCGGCGGTGCTGTTGTAGGGCGGCCCGTACCCGGCCGTGCCACTCGTCCCGGCCAGCTCGGACGCCGCGGTGGTGACGAAGTCGACCGGATCCTTCGTTGCCCAGGTCTGGATCGTTACCGCCGGGTCATCAGGCGACGAAAGAGCCCCAGCTAGACCGATGACGACGATAGAGACCACGAAGAGCGCGAGCACAAGCTCCTTGACAAGGTCGAAGTGGACCATCTTTATGCCGACGTAGTACTCCGCCTGGCGATCGGCCGAGGTCATGACGGACGCTCCTCATCAGACGGCGGTGCCGCGTGCTTGTAGCCGATCGGCCGAACGACACCACGCATCCGCACCAGAACGATGTGGACGACGAGCAGGGTCACAACCAGCATCGGCAGAAGAACCACGTGGATGCCGTACATCTGGCCGAAGTTGAGGACGTTGAAGAACGACCCGATCCCAGCGGCATTCGTGGCGTCCTTGGCGTTGACCGCGATCCATTGGCCGTCGAAGTTCTGCTGAGAGACGAAGCCAGTGAAGGCAGTCACGATGCTGAAGGCGAAGATCACGACTCCGACCATCCAGGTAGGCGCCCGCCCATCACGCCAGCCCGCCATGAAGTACTGGCCCCACAGGTGCAGAACCATGAAGACGAAGAACACCTGAACGGACCAGAGGTGCAGGCTGTTCACGAAGCGGCCGACGCCGGATTCGTGCCACCACTGCGGCCCGAAGAAGGCCAGGACGACTCCGCTCGCGACGATCCAGACGAGGCCGGCGATCGCGACGACGCCGAAGATGTAGACCCAGGAGCCCACGTAGACGGGCTGGCGATCTGGCAGCAGATTCTTGAGCGGCAGATGTCGTGTCAGCAGGCGCCGGATCGAAAGCGTCCAGCTCGAGGGCTCGGCCTGCGGCTTGGGGCTGGCCTCACGCATCGTGGCCGTCCTCCGGCTCGGCGGCTTCGCCGTGGCTCGGGAAGGGTGCGAGCAGGGCGACAACGAAGACCACGACCATCCCCACGATCATCAACAGGTTCGGGAGCGATATCAGAATGAAGTTCCAGTTCAAGTACGTCGCTGGGGTATCCAAGCGGGACGCCTCCTTCCACTTCCGCCCAGCGGCGCGCCGCACGCCGGCAAGGGCACCCGGAGCCTTGGGCTCTCCCGCCTGGCCACGAGCATCTCCAACTTTCGGGTAGCAGAGGGGTTCCGGACTAGTGGCCGATGTCACCGTCTGACCTACCCTAAGCAGTGGCCCAAGCATTTCTGATTGGGTAGGTCCGCCTAGTCAGTCCAGACGGCCCAGGTACGTGAATCGAAGGCCACGCGGCGGCTGGCGGCGGCGCAGGCCTGCCTCACCGAACCTCGCGCGGGCGTCCCTCGGCGTCTACTGCCACGAGGACGAAGCGTCCGGTCGTGGTGATCGTCCGAGCGGCCGTTCGCCGATCCTCGGCCTCGAGGACCACCTCCACGGCCATCGAGGTGCGACCCACGGCTACGACCCGGGCGATCGCTTCGAGAAAGACGCCGATTGGGACCGGGTTCCGGAAGTCGATTGCGTCGACGTGGGCGGTGAGCACCAGACCGCGGGCGTAGCGGATTGCGGCAACGGCCGCGGCCTCGTCCATGAACCGCATGGCCTCTCCGCCGAAGAGAGTGCCGTGCTCGTTGGCGTCTGACGGCTGGACGAGGCGGCCGAGACGGGTGACCGGTCCGGGGGTGGGCAAGGGCTGCGGGGGCATAGCGCCACCCTGAGCCATCCCCCAGGCTGGCGTCAAGTACGTCTCGGGCCTGCTCGTGACGAAGGCCTCTGTCGTGCGCATCGGCGGGTACTCACCTTGAGGAGGCAGGGGCCACGAGTCGTCGAGCGGGGTCAGCGTTGGCGGGCGCCGCTGATTTGCCCTGGCTCTCCGAGCGGTGATAGGCTGGCGGCGAGTCGTCAACTCGGGAGTGCTCCCGCCGCCACAGGAGACAACCGCTTGCGGAAGATCCTGGCCGCCGTGGTGGCCGTCCCCTTCATCGCCGTCTTCTACCTCTCGTCGGTGATCCGACGGATATCCCCGGTGAAGATGGCGATGGCCGGACCCGCCCAGCTCGTCGTGGTAGGAGCGGCGGTTGGTCTTCTGGTCAGTGGTCTGCTGCTGGGTTTGCCGGCAAGACAAGTGGCGGGAGGCGCGCCGCCGACCTTCGCGGCCCTGGCACCCCAAGGCGATGGCCAACGCACCGGAACGAACCTGCCATTCGATGCGCCGTTCCAGGTGAAGTTCACCAAGCCGATGAACGAGGCGACGGTCCAGAACGCACTGACCCTCACGCCCCAGGCCAACGTAACGTTCCAGTGGGACGCCACGGCCCAGGTCGTCTCTCTGGCGCCGAATCCCCACTGGCAGCCGAACACGACTTATCTCGTCGACATCGGGGGCGGGGCAACCGACCAGCAGGGACTGCGTCTCGCGAACGAGGTCCACACTTCGTTTGATTCGGGAGCACCCACGTCGGGCACGATTACCGCGACACAAAAAGGCGCCGGTCTCGTCTCGCCCATGACCACTTTCCAGATCACCTTCACGCGACCCGTGAAGCTATCGACGGTCCTGACTCACATCGGGATCGTGCCCCAGGTGGCGTTCGATCTCGTCGGCGACGACCCGACGGACGCGGCCTCGCAGGTCTTCACTCTGACGCCCAGGGCCCAGCTGGCGTCCAACACTTCATACCAGGTTAGCCTCACCGACGGCGGGACGGACTCGGCGGGAGCCGCCCTGCAGCCAGTGCCGACGCTCGTGGCTCACACCATGACCGCGCCCGCCGTGGTTCGCTTCAGACCGCAGGACGGCACCGCCTCGTACGACACCAACCAGCCCGTATCCGTGCGGTTCACGATGGCCATGGATGAGAAGTCCACGGCCGCGGCCTTCTCAGTTACGGTCAACGGCGCCAAGGTCGCCGGCAGCACGTATTGGGCCGAGAACGACACCGTTCTGGTTCTCACGCCTCGCTCCTCGTTCAAGGTGGGCAACACGGTTGTCGCCAGGGTGAGCACGGCCGCGCGATCGGCCGAGGGCATGCACCTCGCGTCCGCGGCAAGCGCCACGTTCAAGGTCTCCGCGCCGCGGTCCACGGTCCTCTCGTACGGTGCGGGCAAGGCCTCGGCGAGCGCGCCGTATTACGCGTCCGAGATCTATTACATGAGCCTCATGAACTGCACCCGGACCGGGAAGTGGGTCACGAGCAGCGGCGCATGCAGCACCGAGACTCATCACACGCTGCCGGCCCAGAGCCCGCTCACCTACAGCGCCCGCATCTCGAACCTGGTCTCCCGCCCGTACGCCAAATACATGGCCGACCACAGGCTCTTCATCCACGAGGGCTACCACGACGCGCACTGGCGTCTGTGCAACTGGGGCGGCTACTGCGGGAATTCCTTCGGTGAAAACATCGCCTGGCCCACGTCGTCTGGTCGCAGCGGGATGATCGCCGTCGAGATCTACTACCAGAACGAGTACTGGTGCCGCTGCGAGCACTACTACAACATCATGGCGTCGTGGCTACACCAGGCTGGCGTCGGCGTCTGGGTCTCTGGCGGCAACGTACGGGTGTCGATCGACTTCTACGGCTGACGCCTGGCGGTCCGCCCCGCGGGCAGCGTTCTGGCGGTGGTCGGCTTGACTGTCGCGCGCGGGCGGATCCGCGCGATCGACATCGTGGCCGACCCGGCGAAGCTCCGGCGAATCGAGCCCGCGTAGACATCCGAGTCACGCGTCCGGAAGCGTGGTTCACGGCTGAGACTCTGATGTGTCTCGAACAAAGTACCCTTGGGCTCCGCACCGTCCTGGCGCGGCGAGCGTCCAGCTGGAGGTCTCCGTCATGGCCGGCCCACCCTTCGAAGTCGAACTCTTGCTCGGGGGAGGGGTCACTGTGCCAATCAAACTCTCCGAGGACGTAGTCACGGCGTCTCGAGATGCGACCGTGCGAGCCGCGATGGGCCCTGGCGACAGGAAGGGCCTCAGACGGGCGGGGCTGGAGATCGTGTACGGCGCGATCACCAAGAACGAGGACCAGCCGCTGATGGTGGAGGACGGAGAGACCGCGTGGCTCATCCCGATCCGAGCTATCCAGGCGGTTCGTTTCCGCGACCCGACCGTTGCCGCCGGCGAGCAACGCATCGGCTTCAGACCCGACCGATACGCGGCGTCGGACGAGCTCCGCTGAGGTCAGTCCTCGACCCCGACGCTCGGTTATCGACCAGCGGTCAACTGCAAGACAGCAGGCCGTATGCCCCTTTCGCTCGGAGAACGTACAGGGCGGCGGCATCGACCTTGGCCGCGAAGCCCGAATCCGAGCGGGCGCGAGCCAGGACGGCTGCGGCCATCTGACTAGCCGGGTCGACGCCCAAGACGATCATGAAGTCCCCGCCCGCGGCGATGAACGCCGTGGCCCGATCGCCCGGCGCCAGCGAGGCCGCCGAGGCGGCCGCCCCAAGATCGTCGGACATGACCACACCCTGAAACCCGAGCCGGCCGCGCAGCAGAGTTCCGATGATCGTCGGCGAGAAGACCGCCTGGTGCGCGGGATCGATGGCCGCATATGTGGCCAGCGAAACCATCACGAACGGCGCACCGGCATCTATCCCCGTCTGGAAAGACCCGAGATAAGGGTCGTCCGCGGTGGTCTTGGAGTCGACGACGCCGGCGACCGTGTCGGTGTTGCCGACGACTCGGCCCAGGCCGGGAAAGTGCTTGAGAGTGGTCGGGATGCCGGCTTGAGCCATGCCGCGTACGACCGCCGCGCCGTGGCCCCCGACCGTCACCGGGTCGTGCCCATACTCACGCTGCAGGGCCCCGATCGGTTCATTAGTCGCGTCCGCGCCAGACGGCACGACGTCCATCACCGGGGCGAAGTCGAGATCGACCCCGGCAGCTGAGAGCTCGCGACCCCACGTGGCGGCGTCTGCCTGGAGAGCCGCGATCGACAGTTGGCCCTGCTGCAGCGCGGAGGGAATCGTCGAGAATCCCGGCCCCGACAGGCGCTGCACAAGCCCGCCCTCCTGGTCGGCGCCGATGAAGAACCGAACCCCGTGGGTGTTGGCGTCCGTCGCGAGCGCCTGGATCTCGGCCGCGAGAGGCCGCACTCCAGCGACCCCGCCGGTCCGGGAGTTGACCAGCCAGGTCGACCCGAGGTGGTAGGTCTCTACGGCGGCAGTCTCGGCCGACGAGAGATGGTCCCCCTCGATACCGAGCAAGAACAGCTGGCCGACGCGTTGCCCCTCCGTCATCGCGGCGAGCGTCCGAGATGCGCAAGCCGACGATCCATCGAGCGTCGCTGAGGGGCCGGTTGAGCCGCCTGAGCCGCCCGCGTCGGCCGCCGTGGGCGCAACGACCGGTGGTGCAGCGGTTGCGCTCGTACCGGTCGACTGGGGCGGCGCCGTGCCGCAGGAGCCGACCGCTACCGCCGCAAGGCAGAACAGCAGCGTTCGGAGTCGCGCCTCGGCCGTTCGCAGTGGCATGGCCGGGGCCTAGTCCGCGTCGAGGAGCGTGCGTACCCGGCGAGCAAGGTCATCGCCGCTGAACGGCTTGGCGAGGAACGCCTCATCCGGGCCGACGAAGCCGCTCTGAACCATCGCATTGCCGGCGTAGCCGCTGACGTAGAGAACGCGGATACCGGGGCGCTTGCGTCTGAGCCTCGCGGCAAGCGCCGGGCCGTCGGCCCCCGGGAGCCGGATGTCGGTCACCAGGAGCGGGAGCGGCCCGACTTCGGTTGCGGCTTGGGCAAGAGCCTCCTCTGCGTCAGAACTGGCCAGCACGCGATAGCCAAGTCGTTCGAGGGCCTGTCGGATGATCGCCTTGACGGCCGGGTCGTCCTCGACGACAAGGACCGTCTCGCTACCCCCGGGCGGCGGTTCGGCCATCGCGGCCGGCGGGCGTTCGACGACCGTGCCGGCGTGTTGCGGAAGGTACATGGTGAAGGTCGTGCCCCGGCCGAGCTCGCTCTCCACGAAGAGGTAGCCGCCGGATTGCTTGACGATGCCGTACGAGGTGGCAAGGCCGAGACCTGTTCCCTGGCCAGCCTGCTTGGTGGTGAAGAACGGCTCGAACACTCGCGCGCGAGTTGCCTCGTCCATGCCGATACCCGAGTCCGTCGCCGCAAGGACGACGTAATGCCCGGGCTTCACCGTGTCTGATCGATCTTCGCCGGACGCGACCTCGGCGTTGAACATCGAGAGACGGAACGACCCGCCCGTTGGCATGGCATCGCGGGCGTTGAGGGCCAGGTTGACTAGGATCTCCTCGAGCTGGCCCGCATCGGCGAAGACCGGCTTGAGCGAACCGACGCTTCGTACCTCGAGCGTGATCCGAGGCCCAAGGAGGCCGCCGAGCATCGGCCGGAGCTGCTCGACGAGGAAGTCGAGCGCAAGGCCCTGCGGTTCGAGCACCTGCCGACGGCCAAAGGCAAGGAGTTGCCGGACCAGGCCTGCCGCGCTGCGCGACGCGCGGAGTATTTCATCCACGTCCGCCTGGACCTCCGGATCGGCCCCGACCTCTCGGCGGAGGAGCTCGGCGTAACCCGTGATCGCCGTGAGCAGGTTGTTGAAGTCGTGGGCGATGCCGCCCGCCAGCTGGCCGACCACCTCCATTCGACCGGCCTCGGCAAGCTCACGCTCGAGGGCACGCTCACGGCTGACGTCGCGCTGGACGCCGACGAAGCTCACCACGGCGCCGGCGGAGTCGCGGATCGGGCTGATGACAGCGTCCTCTTCGTACACGACGCCGTCCTTGCGACGGTTGAGAAACGAGCCGTGCCAGGTCTCGCCGGCTCGGAGCGTGGACCACATCGAGGTGTAGAAGTCACGTCCCTGCCGGCCGCTCTGCAGGAGGCGTGGGTTGGCGCCGATGAGCTCCGCCTCGTCGTACCCGGAGACCCGCTCGAAGGCAGGGTTGACGTACAGGATCCGAGCCTCACGATCGGTTATTACGATCGCTTCCGCGGCCTGCTCGACTGCGGTCGCGAGCCGCATCCGCTGCTCGTCGGCCGCGACCCGGGCGGACTCCGCAGCCCGGATAGATCTGGCGCGCCGAACAAGGAGGACGTACAGCGCGACCGCGGTCACGCCGATGAAACCCGCGCCCTTGCCAATCTCGATGGCCTGCGAGGACGAGCCGTTCGTCAGCGCTTGCACGACCAAGCCGCTACCGAATATCCAGGCGCCGCCGACGAGGCCATACAGGATCGCGATCCGACCCGGGTGCAGGTCTGCTCGTCCGTCCCTGCGAGGGAGCAGTGAGCCCATCTGTCGTCCTCTTTGCGATCTCGCGCCGCGCCCCTCGAGGCGCCTCATTGTATGTGGGGTACGGATCAGGTTTCGGCGTCTTGCTGGCTGAGGCCCGACCAGGCACGATGACATCGCAACAAGTCCAACGAAGCGAGGGATGAAATGGCCAGCGACACCTTGCGCGAACAACTGCTCGCGCTGATCGACGGACACGGCGCTCATATGCCGTTCGACGCCGCCGTGGCGGACTTCCCGGATGACGCCATCAACAGGTTTCCGCCCAACGTCGCGTACACGCCGTGGCACCTGCTCGAGCACATCCGGATCGCCCAGAGAGACATCCTCGACTACATCCGCGACCGGGCCTATCTCGCGCCAACGTGGCCGGAGGAGTACTGGCCGGAGCGCGACGCCACCGCGACGCCGGAGCAATTCGCGCGGACGGTCGAGGGCTTCAAGGCCGACCGGACGGCACTGCACGATCTGGTGGTCGATCCGACCACCGACCTCCTGGCGACGATCCCGAACACCCCCGGCCACACCATCCTGCGCGAGGTGCGTCTGGTCGGCGACCACAACGCCTACCACATCGGCGAGTTCGCGATCCTCCGTCAGGTCATGGGGACCTGGCCGGCGGGCCGAAAGGAGTAGCGGCTCGAGGCGTGGGTGGGCGCCCATCTCGAAGCATGAGCGATGGCGCCCGTTTGCCGCGTGAGGGATCGTCCCGACCTGAACACCGACCTTGCCTGCGGGGTACGATCTCGAGGCGAGGAGGTTTCGTCATGTCGATCGCCCTGCTCCTGGTTGCATGTGTGCTGATCGGCGTGTCCGCCTATCTGGTGACGCGTGTCGCCGCGTTCAGTGTGGTCGCGCCGGTGTCGGTTCAGCTCCCACACAGCGGACCCGATGATCCCGGACGGATTGAAGCCACCTCGGGCATCCTCGGCTTTTCGCCGGTCGGGGAGCTGATGATCCCGACCCCTGGCGCGACGAAGGGCCCGAGATTGCTGTCAACGCTCGTGGACACCGATCGCGTCTCGGTAGTCCTCGCGACATCCCCAAACGGGGGATGGCTGCTGACCGCGTGGCCGGATGGCTCGTACGTCAAGACCAGATGCCCGAGACCGTACATCTTCCCGTCGGCACGCCTCTCCGAAGCCGTCCTTCTCTCGGGAGCGACGTTGCCGGAGGCCTACTCACGCCACCGGCAGGCGGTCTCGGAGATCAGCGTCCAGCGTGGCGAGCCGGTCCGCGTCGCAGATCCCGACGGCGTTCTCGAGTGCTTCAAGACCGCGAACCAGACCGCGAAGCGGCTACTCATGCGAACGTTGTTCGTGGTCATGCCCCTGGGGGTCGCTTCCTGGGTGGTTCTGGTCGTCGCGTACCTGATTCAGTAGGCTCGGTCAGTCTCACTCAACCACGGACGTGCCCAGCGCGTTATGCGGCATCCGCCTAACAGGTGACGTGGAGGATCGCGTACACGTCGTCCGGCTCGATGTCGGAGAGCAGGCGGCATGCTTCGCTGGTGGGAAGTGCCTCGATGGCGATCCCCCGTCGCGCTGCTTCCTCGCCCAATTCGGGAGCGATGGGCAGTTGCCCACGGGCGCCCGTGCCGATGATCAGCCGCTTGCCTCCCCATGGGATCTCCTCGGCGGCGGTTAGCGGTGTGTGCCCAAACCGGCCGGCAAGTGCCTTCGAAGGGCCCTTGTCCCGTTTGCGGATCCGTCCGCCTTCGATGACCACATCGCGGTGATAGTGCTCGCCCTCGATCTTCAGTTCTCCGAACGAGACCAGCTTAGCTTTCACAGCCGCATCTTCTCACGGGCGTATCGAGGCGGAGCGCGGAGACTTGTTCCATGGGCGGGCGGCACGTCGGTCCGCGAGGCACACCTGAACGAGTCGTTCGGCGCACCGTCGGCAGATGAGGGCTACGATTCGACCGAAGCACGTCGTTCAGCGCCCTGGGGCAGGCGCGCGCTGGCTGCGTGGCCGGCGGATCGAGCGAGGAGCAGAGCCATGAAGACGGTCACTTCGAAGGACGGCACAACCATTGCGCTCGACCAGTGGGGGTCGGGGCCGGCGCTCATCTTGGTGGGCGGTGCACTCGCCACTCGATCGGCGTCTCCGCCGGTGGCCGCATTGCTGGCGCCCCATTTGACCGTGTTCGGGTATGACCGGCGCGGCCGTGGCGACAGCGGCGACACGATGCCGTACGCCGTCGAGCGCGAGGTCGACGACATACAGGCGCTCATCACCGCGGCGGGCGGCCGGGCCTCCCTCTTCGGCCACTCGTCCGGCGCCGCGCTCGCCCTCGAGGCCGTCTCCCGTGGCCTCGCGGTGCAGAAGCTGGCGTTGTACGAGCCTCCATTCATCGTCGACGGCGGCCGGGCTCCGCTGCCAGAGGATTTCGTGGCGCACCTTACCGATCTGGCGGCTTCAGGACGTCGACGGGAAGCCCTCGAGTACTTCATGACGACGGCGATGGGTATGCCGCCTGCAGCCGTAAGCGGCATGCAGAGGGATCCAGGCTGGTCTGGTTTCGAGGCGATTGCACAGACGCTGGCGTACGACGGAGCAATCCTTGGCAACCACATGTCCGGCGCGCCGCTCGAGGCCGGGGAGTTCGCCGCGGTTACGGTGCCAACGCTGGTGATGGACGGCAGTAACAGCCCGGGCTGGCAGCACACCTCTGTGCGCGCACTCGTGGCGGCCTTGCCCAACGCAAGGCACATGACCCTCGAGGGTCAAGCGCACGGCGCGGCGCCGGAGGTCCTCGCTCCCGTGTTGGTCGAGTTCTTCACCAGCTGAAGAGGGCTGATCTGGCCGGCTCCGCGTCGCGGCGCGACGTGGCGGATACGTTGGATCAGGTCTCTGCGCGGCGCGCACGCCGGCGCATACTGGACTCGATGTCCATCGGATCGCGGCTGCCGGCGTTCTCGTTGCTCGGACTGGTGCTCATCGCCGCCGCACTGCTCATCGCCGGGTGGGGCGTGGCTGTGGGAGTGGGCATCATCGCCGGCTCCCTGCTTGGACTGGCCAACTTCCTCGCCTTCCTGGGTTTGAGCTCGCGTTCGCGGGGCGGCAGTTCGGTCAGCTGGCTGTCTCGCGGCGGCCCGTCATCCGGGCCCGACCATGAGCTCCTGCAGCGCTTCGGTCGCAACTCGATGCGCGTTGCAGGAGTGGATGCGGGCACCTTGCGCCGAGTCATCGCGGTCGGTAGCAGTGTGGAGGCAGGCAGCGCGCGCGTCGAAATCGTCGCCGTGGAGATCCGCGATGACGGCGGGATCGCCACCCTAGTCGCACACACGCGACCGCCAGTTGGTCACGTCGGGCATTTCGTCGAGGTCACGGTCTCCGACGACGCGGGGACCGCATACGTCGCCTCGGGCCAGGGTTCCGGCGGATCCAGCACGAATGCCAGCCGCCACGAGATCCGGTTCGCGCCCCGGCCGCCTGACGGCGCCCACACGCTCATTGTCCATGTCGCCTCGTTCGCCGATCCGTTCCCGGGTGTCGCAGCCCGGCTCGACGGCCCCTGGGAGTTCCGCGTGCCGCTCTGATCGGCCGACCGCCCGCGCCCAGATGATTCGGTTCGTTGGCTCGGTGGTCTCAGACGACGCGACGTGGTCCATAGGCCGTCGGAGGGCGCAGCCGACGAGCCCGAACCCTGCGAAGATCCACCTGTGCAGGCGCTGACGTTGCCGGGGATTCCGACGCGAGTGCCCCCGGTGCCGGCGTGACGCGGCGGGGGCTGGTCCTCTTCGGCCTGATGTCGCTGATCTGGGGCATCCCGTACCTGTTCATTCGGGTTGCAGTCGCCGAGATCTCACCGGCCACCCTGGTCTTCGCTCGGACCGCGATCGCCGCCCTGATCCTGCTTCCGATTGCTCTCCTTCGGACCGATTTCCGGTCCGTGCTCGCGCGCTGGCGCTGGATTGTCGCTTTCGCGGTCGTCGAGATCGGAGTGCCGTGGGTGCTTCTCGGGTCGGCGGAACAGCACATCACGAGCTCACTCGCGGGCCTTCTCGTGGCCGGGGTGCCGCTGGTCGCCACGGTCATCGCAGTGGGCACGGGCGGTCGGGATCGGATCGGCGCCACCGGCGTTCTCGGGCTGCTCGTGGGACTCGTCGGGGTCGCGGCGATCGTCGGGCTGAACCTGGGCGCGTCGAATGGCCCGGCGATCCTCGAGGTCGGGGTCGTCGTCATCGGCTACGCGCTCGGGCCTGCCATCCTGGCCCGCCGGCTCGCCGGTTTGCCGGCCGTCGCCGTCATGGCGCTCTCGCTCTCGATGTGCGCCCTGGTGTACGCGCCGATCGCCGTCCTTCAGCGACCCACGACGATGCCCAGCGCGGCCGCCCTCGGCGCGGTCGCGGTCCTCGGATTGGCCTGCACCGCGGCGGCGTTCCTCCTCTTCTCCGCACTGATCGACGAGATCGGCCCGGTTCGCGCAACCGTGATCACCTACCTCAACCCGGCGGTCGCGGCGCTGCTCGGTGTGGCGGTGCTGAACGAGTCGTTCACAGTCGGGATGGCCGCGGGCTTTGGGCTGGTGATCCTGGGCTCCGTGCTCGCCACGCGGCCGGCCGGCGCACGGATCCCGCGACTCTCGGGTCGTTCCGGCAATCGATCCGACGCCGATCGCACCGAGATCCCCGTCTGACGTCTCCCGGCGGTCATGATTCGGCGCTGTCGGCCCGGTTTGGCTCGGGGGCGTAGAAGGCCGTCGTTCGTTGGCTATTGGCCCATCTCGAAGCGTTGACCTCGCTGCATTACGACTCGGACCCGCCCGTCAGACCCCGACGGGCTCGCGCACGAGCACGACCGTGGTTCGGCCGGGCTGCCATTCGCCGTACATCACGAGAACCTTCTCGAGCACTGTGTCGACACCGAGCCGCTCGCGAACCTGGGCGTTCTCATACGGGAACACGACGTCTTTGATGCGAAGCATGGCGGCCGCGAGGTCGGCAACGATCTTCTGGCTGCCCACGACGAGGATCAGCCGGCCGGCCCCCGCGGCGTACGCGCCGAGCTGGCTTCCGGTGGCCGACGCGGCAACCAGGGTGCCATCCTCGGTCACCGCCGCCACGCTGCCGAGCATGTAGTCGGGCGCCGCGATGAGCTTGCGGATCTCGCGAGCCTGGGTCTTGCGATCCATCGCGAAGTAGCGCGGCCGCAACGCATCGTAGCGACCCGAATCGATGAGCTCGGCGAAGAGGCCGACATCCTCGAGAGTCTTCGACTTGCCCGAATGGACCTCGGCGCCGACCGGGATCATCTCGAGCACGACCTTCCGGGCCTCATCGGCCGAGTCCACGACGATCGTGTCGATGTTGTGCGAGCGGAGGGCTGCGGCCACTCGTTCGATCCGGTCGTCTGGACTGCTGGCCTGGCTGGTCATTGCATGCTCCTGGTTTGGGTGGTTGGCCTGGCGAGTCGTCGCATCGCGATCATCATCTGGCGAGGGCCCGGGGGCGGTGGCAGTCGGCTCGCGCCTTCACTCCGGAAACCGTCGAGCATCAACCCGACGAAACGCTTCCATGCACCCGGCGCGGCCGGCCCGGCAGCCCCGACGACACCGGCGTTCGCCATGAGGAGCACCACCAGGTCCTCCGGGACGAAGTCGGCTCGCAAAGTCCCCTCTTCCTGGGCGCGCCCGATCAGTCGCACCGACAGTTCGTACCCGCGGGCGCGATGCTCTTCCAGTCTCTTGGAGTTCGAGAAAACCCTCGTCAGGACGTCATTCAAGCCTCGGTCGGCGGCTTGCATCGAGCAGATGCGTTCGGCATAGGCGCAGAAGCCCGACCATCCGTCCGAGGCCTCGAGCGCCTTCTCGGCAGCCTCGGCGTACTCCTCCAGTCTCCGCTCGAAACAGGCCGCGATCAGGTCCTCGCGTGTCGGAAACCGGCGGTAGAGGGTGGCGATCCCCACGCCCGCATGCTGTGCGACATCCTCGAGCGGAACGTCCAAGCCGCGCTCGGCGAAGTCCGCTTGAGCGGCTTCCACGATCCGCAACCTGTTCCGCTCCGCGTCGACCCTGAGCCGCGCCGTCTCTTCGTTGTCCCGTTGCATGGTGCCACTCTACGCGCAACCGGAGGTCACCCTCCATTTGCAGTACGCTCGGCCCGTTGTCTGAAACCACTCCTTCGCATTTGAGGTACCCGATGAAGGCTTTTGCACTCGAAAGCTCCGACCGACCGGCCAGGATCATGGACATCCCGAAGCCGGAAGTCGGCGAAGCGGATGCGCTCGTCGCAGTCAAGGCCGCGAGCGTGAACGGCATCGATGTCTACCAGGCAATGGGCGCCTTGACCGGGATGATGGAGCACGCATTCCCCACCGTCGTCGGGCGCGACTTCGCGGGCACGGTTGAGTCGGCCGGACCGGGCTTCCGCGGCTTCGCCGTTGGCGACGCCGTCTTTGGGTTCATCCCGGCGATGCCGCCCCTCAAGAGCGGTGCGTTCGCGGAGTTCGTTCCAGGTGGACCGTCGGCCGTCCTTGCCCCGAAGCCGGCCGGCCTCGGCTTCAGTGAGGCTGCGGCGCTCCCGCTGGCGGGTTCGGCGGCGCTCGACCTGCTCGAGGCCATCGACGCGAGGAAGGGTGACATCGTGCTGATCGTCGGGGCCACCGGTGGCGTCGGCAGCTTCGCGGTTCAGTTGGCGGCGCAGCGTGGCCTCAAGGTCATCGCCACCGCGCTTCCGGACCAGGTCGAATACGTCCGCAGCCTTGGAGCCGCCGACACGATCGACTACTCGGCCGGCAACGTTGCGGCCGCCGTTCGCAGTCGCTATCCCGACGGCATCGCGGCGCTCATCGATGTGGTGAATCGGAAGGAGACCCTGCCAGAGCTGACGTCGCTCGTCCGCCAGGACGGCCACGTCGCAACCCTGATGGGAGCGGCCGACGTCGAGCAGCTCGCGGCCAGTGGGATCAGCGGCACCAACGTGATGGCCGCTCCCACAGCCGAGAAGCTGCGGCTTCTCGCCGGCATGGCGGCCTCGGGAGAGCTGCGGGTTCAGATTCACGCCACCTTCCCGATCGATCGAGCGGACGAGGCGCTCCAGGCGTTCCAGGCTGGCACTCGCGGCAAGGTGATCCTGGCCTTCTGACCCGGCCGGACGCGTAAGCCCGACCTCCACGACAGACGCCGCCCCCTGATCGCGACCCCAAGCATTGCAATGATCGAAGAGGTGCTGCAGAGGGTGGCCCGAGTTCGGGCCAGCTGATCTCAAAGACGAGGGCCCACGGGAAGTCCGCGCGACGCCGCCGAAGGATCGGCAAGAATGGCGCATGCAGTTTGCGATCTTCGCGCTCAGCGCCGCCACCAGCCTCGCCGCGAGCATGCTGCTCGTGACGCGTTTGGAGCGGGTCGGCGAGCGGATCGGAGTGTCCGAGGCGCTCCTCGGGTTGATGGCGGCACTCGCCGCAGATGGTCCCGAGATCACATCGGCGGTCACCGCCATCGCCAGCGGCCACAGCACGGTCGGCATCGGCGTGACCCTCGGCTCGAACGTCTTCAACCTGGCCGCGCTGCTTGGGTTGAGCGCCCTCATCGCCGGCCGCCTCGCCTTCCATCGGCGGGAGATCCTGCTCGAAGGCGCCGTCGGATTGTGGATGGCTCTTCTCAGCCTGGCGGTCGTGGCCGGATTGGTCGCGCCGGCGATCGGGCTCGTGCTCGCCCTGGTCGTCTTCGTCCCTTATCTCGTCGTCAGCGCGGAACCGCCGGCCGCCCGCGTTCGACTGCGCCTGCCGGCGCGGTGGGCCCTATGGCTGGCCCGCGCCCTGGCCGAGGAGGAGGCGGAGCTCGCCGTGGCAATCCGCCCGCAGCGCGGAGATTGGCGGGATGCGGGTCTGGCACTCCTCGCACTGGTCGTCGTGGTGGTGGCCAGTATCGTCATGGAGGAGGGCGCGACAAACATGGGGGCAGCAGCCGGTCTGCCGCAGATCGTCGTGGGCGGTCTGATCCTCGCCGCCGTGACCAGCCTGCCCAACGCTGTCGCGGCGGTCTACCTGGCCTCGCGAGGACGTGGCTCGGCGACTCTGAGTGAGGCCTTCAACAGCAACGTCTTCAACGTGATCATCGGCTTGCTCGCCCCCGCCGCCATCCTGGGCCTGGCCAGCTCGGCCGGCGATGGGATCTTCGTGGCTGGGTCGTACCTCGCTATGACGTGTCTGGCCATCGCCCTTGCACTGTGGAGCAGAGGGCTGGATCGCCGCGGAGGCTCCGTCATCATCGTCGGCTATCTGGCCTTCGTGATCGGGGTCGCGGTCAGATAGCAGGCAGGAGGTCCCGCTCAGGCGCGGAGCGGCGTGGAGATCCACCTCCGCCGACGCCTCTCCAGGCCGTCGATGGAGCCCTCCCGACCACGACGACTATGGAACCAAAGGATCTCCGCCGGCCCGCCGCGAAGCATTGCCATCGCGAGCGCCTACGGCTGCCGTGGGTTGAGACTCAGCGAAGGCGGGCGATTCTGCCGGTCGCGAACTCGGACGAACAGGCGGGTTCTCATCCTCGCGGCCGGGCCGGAACCAGCCTAGCCTCGAGACAGGCGTGGAGACTCAGGACTGACGCCGGCGCCACGGCTACGGAGAACCGAGATGACGGACGAGCACACCAAAGGCTCCATCAATAGAGCCCGGGGCAACCTGGTAGAAGGGTTCGGCAGGTTAACCGGCAGCAGGCGGATGCAAGTCAAAGGCAAAGCAAGGCAGGCCCTGGGAGATGCACAGCACGGCCTCGGCAAGATCCAGAACGCCATCCGACGGCCCTGATCCATTGACCTTGCCGCTGGCTCGCAATCGCAGGCGGCACCACTAGTCTGGCGTGCGATTGCGGGGATGCGTGCACGGCAATGGCGAGAACGTGGCCTATGAAGTTCTCGAGGCTCCCGGTCGAGGGGCAAGACACTTTGGGATAACTCGACTGAGTCCCGCTCGGTACGCGGAGAGCACAGAAAGCTAGGAATCAACCGATGACCACCTGGAATCTGGATCCTGCCCATTCACAGATCGAGTTCGCCGTCAGGCACATGATGGTCACGACGGTGCGCGGCCAGTTCCACAAGTTCGCGGTCGCGGTGGACTTCGACGAGGCGAACCCGGAGCGCTCGACGGTCGAGGCGCATATCGACGCATCGAGCATCGAAACGGGGGTGGAGGCCCGCGATGCGCACCTTCGGAGTCCGGACTTCCTCGACACTGCCACGTACCCGGAACTCGCCTTCCGCAGCACGCACATCGAGCGGGGCGACGACGGCTACAAGATAGACGGCGATCTGACGATGCACGGAGAGACGCGGCAAGTGACGCTGGACGCCGAGATCGGCGGCGTCGTACCGAATATGCAGGGCGGGCGCCGCGCCGGCTTCTCCGCGTCCACGAAGATCAGCCGCAAGGCATGGGGGCTCACCTGGAACGGCGCGCTCGAGACCGGCGGCGTCCTCGTCGGCGACGACGTCAAGATCACGATGGACCTGGCCGTCCTGCAGGCAGAAGCGGCTGCTCCGAAAGCGGCGGCCGGCGCCGCCTGAGGCACGAAGGGCAGGAAATCTGCCGCGATGCCGTCTCCCACGAACTTCGCCCTGCCGCTCGCGGGTGGCGCGGCTGCGGATTGAGTCGAAGCCGACGGGTCGATGAGCATCGTGGCGACCGATGGCGCGGAGACATCCCCAGCCAGGCGTCGACGGGCCAGGTCACGTCGACCCATCTGATCGGCGAGCCCAAGCAGGCGAACGCGGCCTGAGGAGACGAAACCGTCGGGCTAGCGATCCCCTTCGATCCAGCCCTGTTTTTGGGCGACGCGCACGAGCGAGGTCCGGCTCGTCACGTCGTAGCGGTCGAACATCCGCCGGAGCTGGCTTTCGATGGTCTTCACTCGCAGCGACAGCTGTTCGCCGACCTCGGCGTTGCTGAGGCCCTCCGCCACGAGGGCCAGGATCTGGGCCTCGCGAGGCGTCGGCGGGCGGAGCGCCGTGCGCGCCGAACGGCGGACGACGTCGGGAAAGGCGCTGCCGCCGGCAGCGACCTTGCGCACGGCCGTGAGAATCTCCTGGATGGCCGCCATCTTCGAGAGGTAGCCCTTCGCTCCGTGCTCCATCGCGGCCGCGTAGAAGCTCGGGTACGAGTACGCGCTCAGCATGATGAATGCGGGGCCAGGCGTGTGCCGCGCGAGGATCTCCAGCCCGTCCACGGTCTCGCCCAGGCGGATGTCGCACAGAACGACGTCCGGGTGCCGGGTCTCGATCAGACGATCGGCCTCGACTGCATCCCGGGCCGTCCCCACGACGGTAACGTCGAGCTCGCCGCGCATCAAGGCGGTGAGACCCTCGGCGATGGCGGGATGATCCTCGACGATCCCCAGCCGGATCACGCTTCAAGCTCCCCTTCGGGCCGGGGACTTCGGGCAAGCCGCTTGCCGATCGGGAGCCGGACCACGATCACAGTGCCCTCACCGAGACTCGACGCGGCGTCGATCGACCCGCCATGCGCAGTCACGATCTCGCGCGCCAGGTAGAGACCCAGACCGAGACCCGCGGAGGCTTTCTGCCCGAGCCGTGCGTATGGCTGGAAAAGCTGTGGCAGCACGTTGCTCGCGATCCCGGGGCCATGGTCGCGGACTTCGACGACGGCGACCGAGCCGGATCGACGCACGATCACGTCGATTGCCGACGTCGCCGCATGCTCGACAGCATTTGCGAGCAGGTTGACGAAAACCTGCTCGATCCGACCGGCATCCGCGCGAACCCAGATCGGTCCGCGAGTCCGGGCCAAGCGGATCGGCGGGGCCTTCGGCAACGTCTCGGCAACGTCGATGGCGTCGCACACGACCGCAACCAGATCGATGGTAGTGGCGACCAGCTCCAACCGTCCGGCCTGGATGCGACTCACATCGAAGAGACGCTCGACGAGATCCCCGATCTTCCTCGTTTGCGCAAGTGCGCGGGCCGTGTAAGCACGGGCCTCCGTGGTGCCATGCGGGTCGAGATACCGCTCCACGAGCTGGAGGTACCCATGCAGGGCGGCCACCGGGGTCTTGAGCTCGTGGCCCGCCGCGGCCATCAACCGCTCCAGGCTCAGCCGCATTGTGCGCTCTGACAGATCGCGGATCGCCAGCACCCCGCCCCAGGTTCGGTCGCCGGCGGTGAGCGGTTCGGCCACGGCCTCGAACCAGCGCCGGGTCCCGCCGGCTTGGGACACCGCGAACTCCATGCGAAACCGTTCGCCACGAGCCGCCCGTTGCTGCGGCCGGTCGGCGGGCGGAATGGGCAGCCCGGCAACATCCTCAGGCTCGACCTCGGCCCCACCGAAGAGTCGATCGTAGGCGTCGTTTGTCACCACGATCTGGCCGTCGTGGTCGACTGCGACGACGGCGTCGCCGAGGCTCGCGAGGATCGACCGCAGACGATCGTGCTCCTCCTGCAGGCTCAACTTCTGCTGCTCGAGCGCGACCGTCTGGAGACTGAGCTCGTCGGTGCGCGTGGCCAGATCCTCGTTCGCAACCCGGAGCTCCTCGACGCTCGCGGTCAGCTCCTCGTTGAGCGTTTCGAGTTCCTCGTTGGTGGCCTGGAACTCCTCGTTGACTGTTTCCACTTCCTCGCGCGTGGCCTGTGCGTCCTCACTGGCCAGGAGCATCGCTTCGTTCGCTATCCGCAGTTCTGCGACCAGGGCGGTCAACTCCTCATTCGCCCGAAGGACCCGTCCGTTCGTGGCGACGGCTTTCTCGAGTCGCTCCCGTGTCCGGACGCCGGCGCGACGCTCGTGCTCGAGCCTGGTCGCGTCCGTCAGCTCGATGACGGCGCCATCGATCCCGCGTGTCTCGGCGCGGTATGGGCGGACGGTAGCTTCGACGAAATGGGTCGTCTCGCTCGCCGCGTCCGCTGGCTCCACCTCGAATACGCCCGAGGTCGTCTTGCCGGTCAGCGCGGAGTCGATTGCCGCGCGGATCGCGCTGGGTGGAAGAACTTCCGCAAGATGGATGAAGTCCTGATCGTAGGCCGTGCCGTGAATCCCGAGCATCTGGCGTGCGGCGGAATTGATGCGCGTGATGTAGTAGCGAGGGTCGACGACCACGACGCCGACGGTCAGGTTCAGGAGCAGGCTGTCCGCCGACGCCGACGATTCCGCCACTTGCCGGACGTCGCGGCGCGTGACTCGGATGGCCTCGTCCAGATTCGACCCCTCGCCCCGTCGCGGACGGAGCACGGCCGGTCGCATTGGTGGGATCGCGTAGCTCCCGGGCAGCCGGCGATAGATACGCAGCCGCGCTTGATCCTCTTCGAATGGGTCGGGCAGGGCCATGACGGTCTCAGACGTGCCAAGGACCAGCCGACCGCCGGGCCGCAACGAGAACGCGAAGGTCTCGAGGGCGACCCGCTGCATGAGCGCGGTGAAGTAGATCAGCACGTTTCGGCAGAGAAGCAGATCGATCCGCGGGAAGGGCACTCGCTCGCCGAGATCGTGCTCGCCGAAGACCATCAACGCGCGCAGTCGCTTGGCGACCTCGTAGCCACCATCCGACTTGACGAAATAGCGGTCCAGAGCGCCTGCGGGCAGGCCCTTGAGGGCGGTGGGTGGATAGATCCCCCTTCGGGCAAACGCGATGGCCTCGCCGTCGATATCCGTAGCGAAGATCCGCACGTCCGGCCAGGCCTGCTCCTCTCCGAGAGCTTCGGCAACGATGATGGCCAGCGAGTAGGCCTCTTCGCCGGTGGAACAGCCGGCCGACCAAATGCGGAGCTCCCGCCCATCACGCCTCGCCTCCGCAATGAGCTCGGGGAGGACATGCTCGCGCAGGTACTCGAAGAGCTTCGGGTCCCGGAAGAACTCCGTGACCTTGATCAAGAGACTGTTGACCAGCCGCGCGTACTCCTCCGGGTTGGTCTCGAGATATGCCGCGTACCCTGCGAGCGTTGGACGGGACGTGGCTTTCATCCGGCCATGCAACCGCCGAAGGATGGTGGCCGGCTTGTAGCTGCCGAAGTGGATGCCGCTTCGCTCGTGTATCCGTTTGAGCAGCTCGCGGAGCTCATCGTCGTCGCGCCCCGCTGCGGCAGAGGAGCCGGCCGCGAGCAAATCGCAAACGATCGACCCGATCGAGTCGAGATCGGCCGTCGCGTCGACCAGCGACGAGGGTATAGAACTTGGCATGGACGGGAACATCGCCGTCGCGGGATTCTCGATGACGACGGCTCCGCCCGCTTGCTTCACGTGCCACGCTCCCGCGGATCCGTCCGACCCGCTGCCGGTCAGGATCACGGCGATGAGGCCGGGACCGAAGATGCCGGCCGCGCTCTCGAGCAAGACGTCTATCGAGGGTGCAACCGCACCGGGCCTTGCCGCATGGAGGCGCAGGTCGCCCTGGCTGATGTCCACGAGCCGGTTCGAAGGAACGACGAAGATCACGCCATTCTCGAGAACCTCGCGCTCCTCGACCACTCGAACGGGCAGCGTCGCATGACGGGCGAGAATCTCGTGAAGATGACTGGGGCGGCGGGGATCGAGATGCTGAGCGATCACGATGGGCGCCGGGAAGTCGGCCGGCAGGCTGGCTACGACGCGCGACAGCGCCTCGATTCCGCCCGCCGATGAACCGATCACGACGAGCTGGGATTCCGCTGGTACCGCTTGTGTCGCCACGATGTCCGCATTCTAGGGTCGGCGACCAAGTCGCGCGATCGCCCGACTTGATTGCCCTCGGGGTTTTCATCCTCGCGGAAGGATCGAAGCAGAGGCACCATCTGGTCCGTGTTCCGGGCGCATCAGAAGCCATAACCGATGAGACGACCACCAGGCCGTCACGCAGAGGCTAACGGTGACCCCGGGCGGTAGACCCAACGGACGGACGGTCGTGGCACCACCGCGACGACGCTCGACCCAACAGCAGGTGGCTTCATGCATCGATCCTTGACCTTCCTCTTGCGGGGCGTGTTCGCGTTCGCGTTGCTGGCACCCGCAGCGATGATCACCACCACGCCTGTGGCTGCCGCGACGATCGCCGCGACCACGTCGTGCAGCAACGGTGTCGACAACACCGGCGGCCTGGGCCTGATCTGTCAGGTCACCGTCGTGAACACGATCACGGGAACCGGCGGATCCGCGACGGTAACGGTCCACGAGTGTCACGGCGCCGCAGGCGATCCGACGGCGGCCTGCACGGACACGACCACCTCCCTCACCTCGCCGGTCACCGCAGTCACGCAGTGCAACGACTCGATCAACGGCGGTGGCGGCACGCTCCGGTGCAGCGTCCTGATCACGAACAACTTCGTCGGCGTCAGTCCCGGTTCGACGGCCGCTACGGTCAACCAGTGCGTCGGTTCGGGCGGTGGCATCACGACCGGCTGCGATCCCTTCCCGGCCACCACGACGGGCGCGGCCATCACGCAATGCAATGGCTCCGCCAACGGCGGGACGCTCGTGGGCCTGACATGCACAGCGACCGGCACGATGGCCTCAGCCGCGAGTGTCACGATCAACCAGTGCAACGGCTCCGCCAACGGCGGTGGCGCCCTTGTCATCTGCTCCGCCAGCCTAGTCAACAACGCGGTCGCGGGCCCGACGGCCTCGCCCGGAGCGTCCGTGACATCGGCGCCGGGAGCGTCCGCGACACCGGCGCCGGGAGCGTCCGTGACACCGGCGCCAACCAGCACCGTCAGCGATGGTTCGAGCAGCCCGACACCTTTGTTCGGGCTGATGATCCTCCTCGCGTTGAGCGCGTTCGGTCTGGTGGCAGTCGTGACGCAGCGACGGAGCATCCGCCGCTAGCCAATCCGAGGTCGCCTCAAGCGACCGCTACAGCCGCTGACCAAATGGATCGACGGGCCGCTCTCTCGGCCCGTCGATCCATTTGCGCGGGGTCCGGTCGGCCGCCGCACCGATCGGGTTTTCATCCTCGCGGCGCGCGGAGACCATGGCGCAGTATCTGATCGCGACCACGGATCAACGGCTCCATCGGCTGTACAGCCGGGTGCAGGTCCATCGTCCGTCGCCGGGAAGAAGACCACCGTGACAGTTCAGGAACAGCGGAGCGTCACCACGGACGCGCCGACCACCACCGAGTCCGGTGGCTTGACCAACCGGACCGTAACCAGCCGCCAGCTCGACGTTAGGCCCAGCAACAACGAGACAGCCCGCCGCATCGTCGTCCTCGTCTTCGGTCTGATCCAGATCGTGATCGGCCTGAGGATCGTCCTGCTGCTTCTCGACGCCCGAGAAGGCAACCTTCTCGTCTCAATCATCAACAACGTGGGCGGGGTCTTGGCCGCGCCGTTCCAGGGGATCCTGCGCATCAGCGCCGTTTCGGCCGGAGGCTCGGTGCTCGATGTCGCCGCAGTCGTGGCTCTTGTCGGGTGGACGCTCATCGAGCTCATCGCGATCTGGAGCCTGGGCATCTTCCGGCGCGAGCACTCCGTCGCCTAGTTCAAAAGCAAGCATGCGGGCCCGATGAACGAACCTCGGCGTCGGGCCTGCCCAGAAAGAAGGACTTCAATGGACATTCCCCAAATGACACTCGTCGCCTGGGTCGTGGTCGGCGCTATCGCCGGCTTCCTCGCCAGTCGCATCATGGGGGCCCGCGAGGGCCTATTGATGATGGTCGTGCTCGGCATCGTGGGCGCTGTCGTCGGCGGATGGATCGCGAGCGATGTGCTCAAGGTCGCCAACGTGACCGGCATCAACGTCACGAGCATCGTCGTCGCGGTAGTCGGAGCGATGATCGTCATCTTCGCCGTCGGGCTTCTCGGCGGCCGGAAGAGAACTCGTTTCGGCTGGCACTGATCCCAACGGCGCTCTTTTGGGCGCTCACCTCGTTCTGAAACCATCCAGCAGGAACGACCCCGGACGGCGGGCCGTTCCTGCTCTTGTTAACGCCCAGGTCCAACGCATAGCGGGATCCGGCACGTGATCGACCTCTCGCATCCAGCAATTCAACGGGTGGTCGAGGTAGCCTCCCGCAAGGGAGTCGTGCTCGATGTCAGGCCGATGTCTCACTCCACCCACACCCCCGAGGAGGCGGACACGGCCGTCGATGCCGAACTCGGACAGATCGTGAAGTCGGTCGTATTCGTTGCCCCACGCCCGCACGGCGGCCCCTGTCCGAGAGGTGCCGGAGCTCTCGGCAGTCAGCCAGGTAGAACGCAGAAGCTGGGCCGGTCGCTCGCCGGCCAAGGTCGGTGACAATCGCCGGCAGACGCAAGTGTGCGGATTGTCCGGGGGACGTGTGACCAACAAGGTGACGTTTCTGGGCCATTCGACCGTCGTGGTGGACATCGACGGCGCACGCGTGCTCACCGACCCGCTACTCGGCCACCTGGCAGTGGCCATCAGGCGTCAAGTGCCTGCCGTCGCCCCTGATACGCTCGTTGATGTTTCGGCGGTCTTCATCAGTCACGGCCACTTCGACCATCTGGATATCGAATCCTTGCGGGCGCTTCCGGGCACGCCGGTGTTCATCGTCCCGGTCGGCCTCGGGCGCGTCGTGGCAAAAGCGGTGCGCGGAGTCGTCCACGAGGTTCGAGCCGGCGACCGCCTGCAAGTCGGCAATCTGACGCTCGAGGCCGTCCACGCAGAACATGGCGGCCGCCGTTCGCCCTTCACGCCTGCGGTGAGCCCACTGGGCATCCTCATCGCCGGGTCGACGAGCGTCTATTTCGCCGGCGACACGAGCCTCTTTCCGGGTATGTGGGACCTGGCCGGGCGTGTCGACGTGGCGCTCTTGCCGGTGAGCGGCTGGGGTCTCACCCTCGGGCGCGGCCATATGGATCCGCGGGACGCAGCCGAGGCTGCGGTGCGGATATGCCCTGCGATTGCCACGCCTATCCACTGGGGCACGCTCTACCCTCTGGGGCTGCGGCGGTTGGCGGGCCGCCGATTCGAGGGGCCGGGCGAGGCCTTTCGGGAAGCGGTCGCGGACCGTGCCGCTCGGATCGAAGTCCAGGTCTTGCGGCCGGGGCAATCGATGCCCCTAGACGGGCGGGCCGGACGTTGAGTCCCGCGGTCGGCGCGGCGCCTTCGCCGGCAAGTGGTTGGCTCGCGTTCTACCGCCTCCAAGCTCGCCTCATGTGGACGTGGCGACCCACCCGAATGGCGATCCTGCGCCGCACGATCCTGTCTTACCTGGGAGCCTGCCTGGCGCTGGCCATCACCGCCTCTGTGCTCTCGGGGCTGAGGATCGACGGGCCCGCGGCGCTATCGCTGGCAGCGCTGTTGCTGTTGACCCTCGACAGTTCCTCCGACGTCTTCCTGCAGTGGCTGTTCGTGGCGAGGCCGATCTTCGTTGCCCAGACCGTCGGCCTCCTCGTGCAGGGCCTGGCCATAGTCGCGGTCGGGCAGGTGGTCCCAGGCGTGTCGGTGGACGGGACCGCGACCGCGGTCTGGGGTGCGGTGCTTCTGACGATCCTCAACAGCTTGTTCGCCGAGCTCGTAGCAGTGAGCGACGACGATTCGTATTACGGCGTGCTAGTCAGGCGATTGATCGCGCGCAACTTCAAGCGCGTCGCTGAATCGACGCCGGGGTTGCTCGTGGTCCAAATAGATGGGCTGAGCCTTCCCGTTCTCCGCCACGCAATGAGGGCCGGACGGGTTCCCGTGCTCGGCGGACTGGTGCGAGACGGTGCGGCCACGCTCCATCCCTGGACCGCATTGCTGCCGCCGACGACTCCCGCCAGTCAGGCCGGCATCCTCCACGGCCGCAACGACCGTATCGCCGGCTTTCGATGGTACGAAAAGGCAACCGCCCGGCTGCTGGTGGCCAACCATCCAGACGATGCGGCCGAGATCGTACGTCGCGTCAGCGATGGCACGGGCTTGCTGGCCGACGATGGAGCGAGCATCGGCAACCTCCTGACCGGAGACGCACCACGCAGTTACCTGACAATGGCCACCATCGGCGAAGGCGCACCTTCCGACGACGGGAGACGCCTGCGTGGCTTCCTGGCCACGTCCGTCAACTACCTCCGCCTGCTGGTTTTGATGGCCGGCGAGATGGCCAAGGAGCTGTATCAGGCGGAGCGCCAGCGCGCCCGGTCGGTCGAGCCCCGCATGCACCGCGACCTGCATTACGCCGTCGAACGAGCCGTCACCAATATCGCCCTGCGGACGACATCCACGGCTTTCGTCATCGAGGAGATGTACGGCGGGGCGCCCACCATCTACGTGGACTACACCGGATACGACGCCATAGCACACCACTGCGGCCCCGAGCGCGATGAGGCGATCGACGCGCTCGACGGCATCGACCGGGCGATTGGGTCGTTGCTGAAAGCCAGTGAGTACACCTGCCGGGCTTATCGGCTGGTCGTGCTCTCGGACCATGGCCAGTGCCTTGGCGCGACGTTCAGCCAGCGGTACGGGCAGCCACTCGAGGCAATCATCGCCGCGCTGCTGCCGCCCAACATGAGCGTCGTCGGCACCACCGACTCGGTCGAATCGGCCGGAATGGGCCGACACATCGTGGCCGAGCTCGGCCGAGGCCACGGCGTCGGATCGATGCTGACACGCCGGCTGCCCAGCGCCCTGAGACATCTACGGCGCCAAGCCGGGCGCGCCGCCGCAGTTCCTCCGGACGTCGTCGTGGCCTCCTCAGGAAACCTGGCCCACGTCTACATCACGAGCCAGCCCGAGCGGATGACCAGTGAGACGATCGAGACGCGCTGCCCTGGCCTTATCGAGGCACTGGCGCGTCATCCGGGGATCGGAGCGGTCCTGGTGAGATCCGCCGCCGGCCACGCGTTAGTGCTTGGGCGAGACGGTCGGCTCGACCTGACGGCTGGTCGGCTCGATGGCGGCGATCCCCTGGCCGACTATGGTCCACGCGCGGCCGAGAACCTGCTGCACCTCGAGGCCTTCGCGACCGCCGGCGACCTGATCCTCCTGGGTGCCGTCGACCGCATCTCCGGTGAGGTCACCGGCTTTGAGCAGCTCATTGGCTCCCATGGTGGCCTCGGCGGCTGGCAGACTGAGCCGTTCATCATGTGCCCTGCGACCCTGACCCTGGACGGGAACCCGCCCGTAGGAGCGCCGGCAATCTATCGCCAGCTCGTGGCGTGGCGCACGCAACTACGAACCGAAAGTGGTGGTTGACGCCAACCAGCCGCGCGTCTCACGGGTTTGTTGGGATGCCGAGCTGAGCACGCAGCCGGACCGGATGCCGTCACGACCGCAGCGCGCCTCAGTCGCTCGGTCCGTTGTGGCGGTCGGCCTTCAGCGGCGGCTGAATCGCAGTCCGCCGAACAGGAACAGAACGATGAGGACGATGACCACGAGTTCCAACATGGGAGACCCCTTTCATCGTCAGACTGCTCGTCCTTGGCCCGCGGGGTGAGGATGGAAACTCTCCTCCGGGATCCCCGTAGGCCACACGCTCCGGTCAATGGACCGGGAAGGGGGCGCGGAACCGAAACAGCGTGCAGCTGAGCACCGGACTCTCCGGGTCGGCTGCGTGACCTTTGATCAGCCGGCAAGGACAGGGGCCATACTCTACCTTCGTAATAGATCTGGACAAAGGCTCAAAGCGCCCGAAGCGCCGGGCGGAGCAGGCGTCAACCCGGTGGAGGTGGCTACTTGAGCATGCGGTCGGAGCTCGGGGAGGCGCCCGAGGTCGTTCGGTCGCTGATCGAGACGCAGTGGACGGTCATCGATTCCGTAGCCGAGGCCGTCCATTCGCACGCGGTGGACATGGTCTTGATCGCGGCCCGAGGCACCTCCGACCATGCCGCCACCTACGCTCAGTACCTGTTCGGGGTCCACAACAAACTCCCCGTCGCCCTCGCCGCGCCGTCGATCCAGTCGCTATACGGCGTCGTGCCGCGGCTCCACAACGCGCTCGTCATCGGCGTGTCGCAGTCGGGCCAGTCGCCCGACGTGGTCGGGGTCGTGGAAGAGGCTCGCCGCCAGAACGCCCCGACGATCGCCGTTACCAACGACCCAGGCTCGCCTTTGGGCCGCGCGGCCGAGTTCCGCATCGACATTCATGCCGGTGCCGAGCGAGCCGTGGCCGCGACCAAGACCTACGTCGCCGAGCTGGCCGCGCTGGCGATGCTGTCGACCGCTCTGGACGGAAACGCCCTGGCCCGCCGGCAGCTCGCGGCGGTCCCGGACGCAATCGCCGAGGCGCTCGGCCTGGAGGAGGCCGTCGAGTCGGCCGCCCGCGAACAGGCCGGCATCCAGCGCGCCGTCGTCCTCGGGCGTGGCTTCAACTACTCGACCGCGCTGGAATGGTCTCTCAAGCTCAAGGAAACGACCTACGTCCTTGCCGACGCCTACTCGACCGCGGACTTCGAGCACGGACCGATCGCCATGATCGACCCCGGCTTCGTGGTCCACGCGATCGCCCCCGATGGCCCGACCCTCCCCGAAATGGAGGTCGTGCTGGGAAGGCTCCGCGATGCCGGGGCCCGGCTGGTCGTCGCCTCGAATTCCGCCGGCGCCCTCCGATACGCGGACGTCCCGCTCCGTCTGCCGGAGTCGCCGGAGTGGCTCTCGCCGCTCTCGGCGATCATCCCGGGCCAGCTGTTCGCCTGCCACCTGGCCCTCGCCAAACACCTCGACACCGACCACCCCCGCAACATCCAGAAGGTGACCCGGACGACGTGACGCCAAGCGGCGACGTCGGCTGGCTACGTCGCGGCAGCGTCAGCGGGCCACGTCGCGACGCCGAATTCCCCAACCGCCGAGCGCCAACCCAACTGCGGCGAGCACAAGGCACGCCACGATGCCCGCGGGATCCCAGTGCCCGACCATCGGCTGGCCCAGGTGCGACGTCAGGGCGAGCTGGTGGAACCAGTCGGGCAGGCTGAGAGCGGGCGCCAGCAGGTCGATCAAGTACGTCGCCACGACGACGAGGGCCACGACCTCCGCGGCGATGGATGTCCTCCACCCGCCGACGGCGAACCCGACCCCGGCCAGCGCGGCCGCATACACACCCAGGACGATCGTGCCGGCCATCGGGGTCAGCGCATCGCTCCCGGCCGCAGCTGCGCCGAGGCCGACGCAGACGGCCATGATCGCCGCCATCACGACGATCCCGGCATACACTCCCAGCCCGCTGAGGATCGCCCAGCGCGGCCGGGCGAGCGGCGTGGATAGGAGCATCTCGAGCCGGCCCGAGGTCTCGTCCGAGGCCCAGCCGGAGACCAGCGTCGCGGCCGCGAAGCCGACCACTATGTACTCGAGCTGGATCATCAGCTGCAGGAAGCCGCCCGCGGTCGTGATGCTGATGCCGGGGAAGATCTGGCTGAACGTCTTGACCAGATCGGGCGACTTCGCGACGTCGTCGGCAAGCGCCTTGCTGATAGCCGCCATGGCCAGAGTGAAGATGCCCAGTCCGAGGCTCCAGGCCAGCGTCATCGGCAGCCGCTCACCGATCGAGCGTCCGATCGGGCCGCGTAGGCCGCGGAGCGGCTGCGGCAGCCGCGGCGTTCGAACGGCCTGCTGAGCCCCGACGTCCCGTCGCGCGAACGCCTCCACGCCGATCATGAGCGTCGCGGCGGCGACGATGGCGGTCGGAACCAGCGATGGCCAGTTGTACTGGCCTGCCAGCGGAAGATGGTCGGCAGTCCACGCACATGGCGTCAGGACAGCGAGCGGCGTGAATGCAGGCACCGTCGCGGCGTAGCCCTGGAGGATCCAGCCCGCGAACAGTGCGAAACCGGCGACGCCGGCTCCCACCGCTCGCCCGAAGAACTGGGCCAGGGCGAACGCCAGCCCTCCGAAGGCGAGACCCGCGAGCCCGACCCACAGGGCGAATCCCGCTGCCGCCTGCACGGGAATGGCATCGCCCGGCAGGGTCGCAAATGCGGCGCCGGCGAGCCAGGCGGCGAACCCCAGGATCGCCGCGGTCAAGGTCATAACCGTGAGGTGGGCCGCGACCTTCTCCACCGCGATGCGGCGTTTGCCAAACGGCGACGCTGCGACAAACTCGAGGCTGCCGCCGCGCGCCTCCTGCGCCAGGGTGCCGGAAAGGGCCATCATCGACCAGATGGCCGCGATCCACAGGAAGATCGGGCCGTACTTCCACTGGACGTAGCCGCCCATGGTCCCGACGTTGACCGCCTTGCCGGCGATCCCCTGCGCCACGCCGCCAACGCTGGTGGCCAGGCTCGCCAGCTCGACCCGGGACTCCGCGTTCGGATAGGCCTTCGTGATCGCCGCACTGACGACGAGCATGATCCCGCCCATCAGCCCGGCGCCGACGATGAGCGCAAGCCGCGAGTCGCGCATCGTCTTGGCATAGATGCTGCCCAGACCGTATATACGGCTCCGCAGTGAGATGTGGTAAGGCGCCGCCAGTGGCGCTCGACCTGCCTCAGTGGCCATGATTGGCGACCTCCACGGCCGACTGGCCGTACTGCGCCAGGAACGTCTCTTCGAGGCTCGGCTCGCGGCTCACGAAGTCGGCGAGCTCGAAGCGAGCCGCGACCTTGACCACCGGGTCGATCGGCCCCGTGACGTGCATCCGGAGGACGTGATCCTCGGCGATGACGTTGGAGACCCCGGCGATCCGCTCGAACGCGGCGGCGGGCACTGGTCCGGTGAAGCGAAGCTCGACCTGGTGCGCGGCGAGGTCGCGCAGGGCATCGACCCGGTCGACCATCACTATCCGCCCGTCGCGGATGATGCCGACGCGGTCGCATGCCTTCTCGGCCTCGGAGAGCACGTGACTGGACAGAAAGACCGTTCGGCCGTCGGCCACGGCTTCCCGCACAACCGAGAAGAAGGTCTGCTGAACGAGTGGATCGAGTCCGGCCGTCGGCTCGTCCAGGACGAGCAGCTCGGGTTTGTGCTGGAGGGCGGCGACCAGTCCGACCTTCTGCTTGTTGCCTTTCGAGTATTCCTTGAACTTGCGAGAGGGATCGAGGTCGAAGCGCTCGATGAGCGACGCCTGGTAGGCCCGATCGAGGCCGCCGCGCAGGTTGGCAAAGTATTCCAGCGTCTCGCCGCCGGTGAGCTTCTCGTAGAGGGTGAACTCGCCGGGCAGGTAGCCGACCCGCTTGTGGATCGAGACCGGATCGACCGTCGTGTCGATCCCGAAGACGTACGCCTTTCCGGCGGTCGGCCGTATGAGGTCGAGCAGGACGCGAATCGTAGTCGTCTTGCCGGCGCCATTCGGACCGAGAAAGCCGAAGACCTCGCCCGGCTGGACCTCGAGGTCGACGTCGACGATCCCTCTATGGGAGCCGTACGACTTCGTCAGCTTCTCGGTCTTGATGATGGCTGCCATTGATGCTCCTTTGTGAACGAGCTCGGCGTCAGCCGAACCAGAAGTGCATGGTTTGGCTGTCGAGTTTCGGCCAGGACCCGGGCGGAAGGCCTAGGACCCGCTCGAATGCCTCGGCATATGCAGCGAAGGTGCATTCGACGTCGTCGAAAGAGATCGCTCCCGCCTGACGGGCAAGGAATAGCCGGCTGGCCGTCTCGTTGGTGCCCAAGAGGAGCGCCACGAGAACGCCCGCCGTGTGCTCAGGCGAGCTGATAGTGAAGGTCCCCTCAGCCTTGCCCTGCCGGATGATCGTCGCCAGCAGCGGAGTCAGCCGGGTGGTCGTTCCGCGCCGAAGCTGTTCGCGCACGACGGTGTTGGCGTCGGAGAACCAGACCCGCAGGAGCTCGATCATCAGATCGGTTCGTTCGCCCTTCCATTGAGCGAGCGTGGAGAACAGGCCCGTGAGCTTCTCGACTGCCGGCAGATCCGGATCCATCGCCACCGGTGTCATCGCCGCGGTCGCTGCCTCGACCATGCGATCCACGACGGCCGCCAGCAGGGCCTCTTTCGAGTCGAAGTAGTGGTAGAAGGCGCCCTTGGATACGTCGAGCTCGTCGAGCAAGTCCTGGACGCTCATCTGGTCCAACCCCTTGGACTGGATCAGACGCAGCGCGACGTCCAGGAACGCGTCGCGCCGCACCGCGTGAGCCGTTGGATTGAGCGTGCGTCCCATTCGGGTCTCAATAACAAACCGACCGTCGGTCTAAGAATACGCCAACCGGGCCCGGCGGTCAAGGCGTCGTCTCGTCAGGCAGGCGCCGCGGCGGCATCGGCCGCGATGACGCCGATATCGGCAGGCGGCACAGAGGTCTGCACGCCGGGGACCGAGGCTCAGACGATGCCAGAATCCCTTCCTCGTATCCGATCCGCCCTTGACGATCGATGAGGGCGGCCCCGCGCCAAAGGAGGCCACAGATGGCAGATGGCGTCACCGCGGTAGTCAACAGGCCGGTATGGGTGGATCTCTCGAGCTCCGACCCCGAGGCCTCCCGCGCCTTCTACTCCAAGCTGCTCGGCTGGCAGGTTGAGGTCAACCCGGACCCGCAGTACGGCGGGTACGCGCTGGCCAGGATCGGCGCCCAGGACGTCGCCGGGATCGGGCCGAAGATGATGCCGGATGCCCCGACGGCCTGGACCGTGTACATCGGAACAGACGATGCCAATGCGCTCGCAGCTAAGGTCCAGGCCGCCGGAGGCAAGGTCATCGCCCCGCCTATGGCCGTCGGCGATCAAGGCACCATGGCGGTCTTCCAGGATCCGGCCGGGGCGTTCATCGCCGCCTGGCAACCGAAGGCAATGCGGGGATTCGGTCAGGACATACCGGGTAGTTTCGGCTGGGCCGAGCTGAGTGCCCGTGGCATCGACAAGGTCCTGCCGTTCTACACCTCGATCTTCGGCTGGCGATCGAAGCAGAGCGAGATGGGTGAGGGGCAGCCGCCCTACACCGAGTTCTTGCTCGGCGACGACAGCATCGCCGGCGGGATGGAGATGAACCCGATGGTACCCGTCGAGGTCCCCAGTTACTGGCTGGTGTACTTCAACGTGAGTGACGTGGACGGTTCGTTCAAGAAAGCCATCGATGCCGGTGCCACGGAGATGCTCGCACCGCAGGACTTCGCGGGCGGCCGTTTCGCGATCCTGGCCGACCCGCAGGGCGCGGCCTTCGGGCTCCTGAGGATGCTTCCGCGGTAGGGGGACGCCGGCGGTGTCTACGGGACCGGGCGGGCCGGAGCCTCGGCATCCAACGCCATCCGGACGCGGCTTAGCAGCAGGTTTGGGCTGAACGGTTTCTCCAGTAGAATCACGCCGTCCGCCAGGGCGCCGTGGTGGGCAATCACTTCATGAGCGTGCCCGGACATCAACAGCACCCTTATCCCGGGCCGCACCGAAGCGACCTGGCCCGCCAGGTAGACGCCGTTGCCGTCGGGCATTACGACGTCCGTGAGGAGCAACTCGATCGGGCCTGAGAACCTCTTCACGATCTCGGTTGCCATCGCCGGCCCACTGGCGGCCATGACCGCATAACCGTGGTGCTCGAGCACCGAGACGGTCAGTTTCCGCACGGACGGCTCGTCCTCGACCACCAGGATCGTCTCGTGGCCTTTGGGCAGCGCCTCGGCAAGCAGCTGGTCGGCCGGCGTGTGCTGGCGACCCGGCGCCCGGGGCAGACAGATTTCGAACGTAGAGCCCTGCCCCGGCTCGCTGCGCACGTCGATGCTCCCCTCCGACTGCCTGACGATGCCGTAGACCGTGGCCAGCCCAAGGCCGGTGCCCTTGCCAACCTCCTTGGTCGTGAAGAAGGGCTCGAAGAGATGGGCCAACGTATCCGCACCCATACCCGAGCCGGTGTCCGTGACCCTGAGCATCACGTGCGGCCCGGCCCGAACCCCTTCGTGGGCCCGGGCAAAGGCGGCGTCGAGCGTCACGTTGTGAGTCTCGAGCGTCAGGATGCCGCCCCGGGGCATCGCGTCCTTGGCGTTGACCGCGAGGTTCAGGAGCACCTGCGTCAGCTGGCCCGGATCTGCGCGAACGAGGCCAAGATCCGGGTCGAGGACGGCGTTGAGGAGTATGTCCTCGCTGATCAGGCGGGTAATCATGCTGCGCAGTTCTTGGATCGACTCGTTGAGGTTGATGTCCTGCGGCTGGAGAACCTGCCGCCGGCTGAACGCCAGCAGCTGGCGGGTGAGCGTGGCCGCCCTCTCTCCGGCCAGGATGATCTCGTCCACCTCAGCCACCCTTGAGTCTCCCGGCTCCAGCTCGCTGCGGAGAATGTGCGCATAACCGGAGATGGCCATCAGCAGGTTGTTGAAGTCGTGGGCCACGCCGCCGGCAAGCCGCCCGACGGCCTCCATCTTCTGGGCCTGCCTGAGCCGCTCCTCGAGCTTCGAACGCTGGGTCACGTCGATGGCGAGAGCCACGCGGGCCGGCCGTCCATCCCAGGTCAGGTCATGCGACGTGACTTCCACGTCGATGATCGAGCCATCGGCGCGGAGATGGCGGACCACCCTGGCCGTGGAAAGCAACGCCTCCCCGTCGTTCAGAACGCCGAGGCGGGCAGGCGCCTCCTCGAGGGGAAGGACGTCGGCGATCGTCATTGCCCGGAATTCGTCGGCCGACCAGCCGTACTGCTCGACCGCCGTGTCGTTGACGGCCAGGAACCGCAGCGTCTCGCAGTCGTAGATCCACATCGGGTGGGGGTTGCTCTCAAACAGGTCGCGGTAGCGGCGCTCCGAGGCGCGCAGCGATTCCTCGGCTGCCTTCCGCGCGGAGATGTCGAGAATGAAGCCGATCGTCGCGGGCCCATCGGGCAGGACGATGTCCTGGGCCCGCACGTCGAGCTGGAACTGCGATCCGTCGCTCCGCAGCCCGACGGTCTCGAAGCCTGCGGGCAGACGCGCACCCCCAGCCCTGGACTCGATGCGGTCGATCAGCTCCTGCCGGTTGCCGGCGGCAACGAAGTCAGTCAGGCGTCTGGCCCGAACGTCCGCCCCGCCCGCGCCGAACATCTTGCGGACGGTGTCACTGACGAGGAGCAGCGAGCCTCGGCGTGCGATCACCATTCCGGCGGGCGAGTCCTCGAAGATGATCCGGAAACGCTCCTCGCTCTGGCGGGCCACGGTGAGAGCCGCGTCCATGCGGAATATCACGAGCCCAACGATCAGCGCCCACGCCACGAGAGTCACAGGGGTAAGCGCGGAACCCCCGGATGCGGTCTCCACCGCGGCGGTGGCCGGCACCAGCAGCAGGGCAACGGCGACCAACACGCCGCGCGCCGTGCGCTGCCGCATCCAGTCGGCCCCATCGGCCACCAGACCAGTCCGGGCGGCCGGATGCATGACCGCTGCGGCCCAGACCATCATGGACATGAGCCAGGCGGCGTCGATCGGCGATCTAGTGACATCGAAATCCGGGTTCACCTGGCTGATCCACAGATACAAGACGTCGGCGATGAACGTGACCGTCAGCCCTACCAGGAGCAGTGCGAGTACGGGCGAGCGAAGGTTGCCTGTGAGTGCGGACCTCACTGCCACCGCCAACAGGGCGACGTCCCCGATCGGATAGGCGACGACTACGGCGAGGTCCAGCGGCGAACCCGTATAGCCGTTCAGGGAGGGCCGCACGACGAACTCGATGATCACAACGGACATCGCCGCCGTGATCATCAGCGTGTCCAGGACGACGGCCCGGTCCGGGCGCGCTCGAACGAGGAGCATTACACCGGCAATGAGCAGCGGGTACTCCCCGAGGTAGAAGAGGTCGGCGACCGACGTTGCCGGCGAGACGTTCTCGACCAGAGTCAGCCAGTACCACACCGCGTCGCCGATCGTCAGCGACAGCATGCCGGCACCGAAAAGTGCCCACGCGAGAGGCCTCGCCGGGCGATTGAGGCGCAGGCTGGCAAACACGACGGCGACGGCTACCGCATCGATCGCGACATACTCGACCGCCTGGCCGTCCGGTCCCAGGAACGGAGCGTAGTACAGGGCAACCGCGACAGTACCGAAGAGCAGCACCGCGAGCCAGATGCGTAAGTGGCCGCCTTCGGCGTTCGCCTCCGAAGTGTCGCCCCCACGCCCGCTCGTGCCGGTTTCCGATCGTGCTGACCCGTCGCTCATAGCTCCGTTTACCAACTCGCCGTCTATCCTCAGCCCCGGGAATATCGTCTGGCCCGTCCACCTTGGGCCGACGCGGGCTGAACGTGGAGACTTGCTCCAGCTGCCTCAGTTGTCGATGGGCACCTGTCCGACCGCAATGGCTCGCGAGTACTCAGCGAGTTGGCCGTTCGGATAGCAGCGTCGAAGGTTACACCGTCGCGGCCCGTCCGCCGAATGACCTCCGGGTCCGCCCGGCAGGGCGCGAGAAGGGAGAACGGCCCCCAACAGTCGGGAGGAGCGGCCCACTGAGGCGCCCGTCCGGCTCCCTATCATCAAGGCGACCGGTCCGGGCGTCCCGTCAGATCGTGTGCGAACCGCGCCGACCGGCTTCAGATCGGTTCATCCCTGCCGGTCACACTGGAAAGATGGCAATGCCAGTTCTGCACGCCAAGCCACTCGCGCCGACCGACGACAAGCGCTGGAAGATCGTTGAGACCCGCATGCGCCGGATGGGCGACCGCCCGGCCGCACTGATCGAGGCCCTCCACGCCGCCCAGGAGGCGTTCGGGTATCTCGACACCGACGCCCTCCACTTCGTCGGCGACACGCTTGGCGTTCCTCAATCGCGCGTATACGGCGTGGCAACCTTCTACTCGTTCTTCATACTCAAGCCGCAGGGCGAGCACACCTGCGTGGTTTGCACAGGGACCGCCTGCTACATCAACGGCGCGAAGGAGATACTGGCCGGTCTCGATCGGTCACTCCACGTCAAACCCAAGGAGACCACTGCGGACGGCAAGATTTCGATCCTGACGGCGCGCTGCCTCGGTGCCTGCAGCCTCGCGCCCGCCGTCATCGTCGACGGCGACGTCAAGGGCAAAGTCACCGCCGGCGAGCTCGTTGCCCAACTGGAGGCGATGTGAGCGAGATGCCCGCCGTGGCGCGACCCAATCGCCGCCGAGCCGCGGACGGAACTACCGAGGGTCGGCCGCGCGCGTCTGCGTACGTGTGCGAGGCCGCCAGCTGCATGTCGGCACAGGCCCACGACATAACCCTCCGTCTCGGCGAGCGTTGCGCCGAGGCCGGCCTGACCGATGTGTCAATCAAGCGAGTCGGCTGCCTCGGTCTTTGCGCCGCGGGCCCGCTCGTCGAGATCGCCGAGACGGGCAAGCTCTTCGACCGTGTCACGCCAGACAACGTGGACGGCATCGTCAGGGCCCTCAAGCACGTCAAGCCCGGCGACACGCGCCAGCCGCAGGGCCCCTTCTTCGAGAAGCAGCTCAGGGTCGCAACCGAGAACCTCGGCCGGATCGACCCCGAAAGCCTCGACGACTACATCGCTCGGGGCGGATACGAGGCCCTCCAGCGAGTGCTGTCCGAGCTGACCTCGACCGAGGTCCGCGACGAGCTCACGAAGAGCGGTCTACGGGGACGCGGCGGCGCCGGCTACCCCGTCGGGCTCAAGTGGACGACCGTGGCCAAGGCGCAGGGAACCCAGAAGTACGTCGTGTGCAACGCCGACGAGGGCGACCCGGGCGCGTTCATGGACCGCAGCGTCCTCGAGAGCGACCCGTTCCGAGTCCTCGAAGGCATGACCATCGCCGCCTTCGCGGTCCACGCCACCGAGGGCTACATCTACTGCCGCGCCGAGTACCCGCTGGCGGTGTCCCGGCTCCGCACGGCCATTCGGCTGGCACAGCGCGCCGGATATCTCGGGACTGGCATCGCCGACACCTCGTTCAACTTCGACATCCAGATCAGGCTCGGCGCCGGCGCCTTCGTATGCGGCGAGGAGACCGCGCTGATCGCATCGATCGAAGGCCGCCGCGGCACGCCTCGCCCGCGCCCGCCCTATCCGGCGGTCCAGGGGCTGTGGGACTGCCCCACCTTGATCAACAACGTCGAGTCCTTCGCCAACGTGCCCACGATCCTCCGCAAGGGTTCGGAGTGGTACTCCAGCATCGGCATAGGGAAGAGCAAAGGCACCAAGGTCTTCGCTCTTGCCGGCCGCATCGTGAACACCGGGCTGGTCGAGGTCCCGATGGGAACGACTCTGCGGGAGATCGTCTACGACATCGGCGGCGGCATCATCGACGGCCGGCCGTTCAAGGCGGTCCAGACCGGGGGCCCATCGGGCGGCTGCATCCCGGCCGAGTTCCTCGACACGCCCGTCAGCTACGAATCCCTGATCGAGCTCGGCTCCTTCATGGGTTCCGGCGGCCTGATCATCATGGACGACACCTCGTGCATGGTCGACGTCGCCAAGTACTTCATGGATTTCTGTCGCGAGGAGTCGTGCGGAAAGTGCGTCCCTTGCCGCGTCGGCACCACGCAGTTGTACATGCTCCTCGACCAGATCACCCGCGGCGAGGCCACCCTCGACGACCTGGCTCAGCTCGAACGCCTGGCCGGAATCATCCAGAAGACCTCGCTCTGCGGCCTCGGCCAGGGGGCGCCCAATCCGATCTTCAGCACGCTGCGCTACTTCCGGGATGAATACCTCGCTCACATCGTCCACAAGGTCTGTCCCGCCGGCGTCTGCACGATCACACGCCCGGAGGTGACGGCATGACCACCGTCTTCACCTTCCAGATCGACGGCAAGGACGTTGCCGGCATGGAAGGCCAGACAGTCATGGAGGTGGCCGAGGAGAACGGGATCGACATCCCCGGCCTGTGCCACCTGACTGGGATCCACGATCGCGGCGCATGCCGCCTGTGCATGGTCGAGATCGGCGGCTCATCCAAGCTGACCGCCGCCTGCACGACCAAGATCGTCGAGGGGATGGAGGTCACGGCCCATTCCGAGCGGCTCCAGGAATACCGGCGGGCAATCACTGAGATGCTGTTCGTCGAGCGCAACCACGTCTGCGCCGTCTGCGTCGCCAACAACCACTGCGAGCTCCAGGAGACGGCCGCCGAGCTGGAGCTGACCCATTTCGACCTGCCGAGGATCAACCCTAAGCTCGACATCGACGCCAGCCACCGGCTATTCGCCATCGACCACAACCGCTGCATCCTGTGCCTGCGCTGCGTTCGCGTGTGCGACGAGATCGAGGGCGCTCACACCTGGGACGTAATGCACCGCGGACTCGAGACCCGCGTCCAGACGGACATGGGCATCCCGTGGGGCGAGTCGACGACCTGCACCAGTTGCGGGAAGTGCGTCCAGGTCTGCCCGACCGGTGCCCTCTTCGAGAAGGGACGCGCGGTTGCTTCCGGCAGCAAGCATGAGCGACCCTTCCTGCCGTGGCTCAAGGTCGTGCAAGAGGAGCGTGGGCTGTGACCAAGCCGCGCGTCGCTACGGTTTGGCTCGATGGCTGCTCGGGCTGCCACATGTCGCTGCTCGACCTGGACGAGCGCCTGCTGGACATCTTCGAACGGGCAGACCTCGTGTACAGCCCGCTGGTCGACTTCAAGGACTATCCCGAGGACGTTGACGTCTGCCTCGTCGAGGGCGCCGTCTCTAGCGACGAGGACCTGCACAAGATCAAGATGGTCCGCGAGCGGACGAAGACGATCATCGCCTTCGGCGACTGCGCGGTGACGTCCAACGTCCCCGGGATGCGCAACCCGATCGGCGTCGGGCCCCTGCTGGACCGCTCATACATCGAAAACGTGACCATGAACCCGCAGATCCCGTCGCGGGTCGTGCCCAAGCTCCTGCCGACCGCGCAGCCGGTCCATCGCGTCGTAAAGGTCGACGTCTTCCTGCCCGGCTGCCCGCCCGATGCCGACCTCATCTACACCATGCTCGATGACCTGCTGGCCGGTCGCGTCCCCGACGTCGCCGGATCCAGGTTCGGTCGCTGACGGGAGCCCCATGAGCCGCGAGATCGTGATCGATCCCGTCACCAGGATCGAAGGCCACTCCAAGATCACCATCCAGCTCGACGACCGGGGCGAGGTCGCCGACGCCCACTTCCACGTAGCGCAGTTCCGCGGGTTCGAGCGCATCACGCAGGGTCGCCCGGTCCACGAGATGCCCGCCATCATGTCCCGCATCTGCGGCATCTGCCCGGTCAGCCATCTCGTGGCCTCGGCCAAGGCGGTCGACGACATCCTCGCCGTCGAGCCGCCGCCGACCGGTGCGGACCTGCGGCGGGTCATCAACCTCGGCCAGATCGTCCAGTCGAACGCGCTGTCCTTCTTCCATCTCTCGGCGCCGGACCTCCTCTTCGGCTTCGATGCCGATCCGGCGAAGCGGAACATCATCGGGCTCGCCCGGGAGAATCCGGGCCTGGCCAGGGATGGAATCGCGCTCCGCAAGTGGGGCCAGCAGATCATCGAGTGGCTCGGCGGCAAGCGGATCCACCCGACCTGGATCGTGCCGGGCGGCGTCTCTCAACCGCTCACCGCCGAGGTCCGCGACCGGATCCTGGCCGGCGTCCCCGAAGCGATCGCGGCTGTGGAGCGGGCCATCGCCTGGTACAAGACGGACATGGTGCGCTGGGAGGAAGAGGCCGCAACCTTTGGCAACTTCCGCTCGGCCTTCATGGGTTTGGTCGACCGCAACGGCAACGTCGACCACTACGACGGTTGGCTGCGAGTCATCGACGCCGACGGCAAGTTCCTGGCCGACCGCGTCGATCCGCACGGCTTCAACGATTTCATCGGCGAGGCCGTCGAGCCGTGGTCGTATCTCAAGTCGACCTACTGGAAGGCGATGGGCTATCCGGACGGCATGTATCGCGTCGGTCCGCTCGCCCGGGTGAACGTCTCCGAGCGCATGGGCACCCCACGCGCCGACGAGGAGCTCGACAAGTTCCGCTGGAGGGTAGGCCGTGTAGCCGGCTCCTCGTTCCACTACCACTATGCGCGACTCATCGACACGCTCCATTGCATCGAGAAGATCGACCAGCTCCTGCGCGGCCCAGACATCCTGTCGACCCACGTCCGTTCGCGCGCCGAGGTCAACCGCCTCGAGGGCATCGGCGTCTCGGAGGCGCCGCGCGGGACGCTGATGCACCACTACAAGGTGGACGACGACGGAATCGTGCAGTGGGCCAACCTGATCATCGCCACGGGCCACAACAACATGGCGATGAACCGGGCCGTGCTCCAGGTTGCACGGAACCACGTCAAGGGCGACAGGCTCGAGGAACCGATGCTCAACCGCGTTGAGGCAGTGATCCGCTGCTACGACCCGTGCCTCAGCTGCTCCACCCATGCCCTGGGCGAGATGGCCCTGCGGATCCAGCTCCTCGCGCCAGACGGGGCGGTCCTGGACGACCTTGCCCGTTGATGAAAGCCGGTTAGGCGGCCCGGCGGAGGCGAGTGGCGGCGCGATGAATGGCGGCCCCGAGGGAACGCTCATCGTCGGCTACGGGAATGCCCTTCGGGGCGACGACGGCATGGGCTGGCATGCGGTTCAGCGCCTGTCCGAAGATCGGCGACTGAGTGGTGCTCAGGTGCTCTGGCGGCACCAGCTCACGCCGGAGCTCGCCGACGACCTCAGCAGAGCGTCGCTGGCAGTTCTGATAGACATCGATGTCGAGCTCGAGGCCGGCGCCGTCTCCGTCCGCCGCCTGGACTCTGCCCCGGATACCGGATCGGCGTGGTCCCACCACATCGAGCCGGCGTCGTTGGTTTCGCTCGCGCACGAGCTTTACGGTGCCACGCCGGCCGTATTCGTGGTGAGCGTCGGGGCGGGCTCGCTGGAGGTCGGCGATCGCCTGTCGCCGGCGGTCGAGCGGGCGCTCCCGGAAGTGGTGGACGCCGTCGTCGCCATCGTCGCCGGGCACGGGGCCCGCGCCAGCGACCTCTAGGAGGCGGCCGACGCTCGCCAAACCGCGCTGTATCGGCTAACCCTGTCGGAGACCGAGGAAGTTGCCGTCGGGGTCGCGGAACCAGGCGCCTCGGGCGGGACCCATCTGGGCGATGTGGCCGGTTGTCTGGAGGGGGCCTTCGGTGTAGTCGACGAACGCCACGCCCTTGGCTTGGAGGTCGCGCACCGCGGCCTCGATGTCGGCGACTTCGAAATGGGCCAGGGTGTGCTCGGTGGTCAGGCCCGGGCGCCTGAAGATCGAGGGCTCGCTCCCGCCGCCGCAGCGGAAGCGGCATGAGGCAGGGTTCTTCCAGAGAAACGTCAATCCGAGCGTCTCACCGTAGTAGGCCTTGGACCGTTCGAGGTCGCTTACTGGCACTGTGGCCACGGCCATGGTTGCGCCGATCATCGCGTTCGCTCCCGTAGATCTCTCCATTCGGCGGATCGCTCACACCATCGTCTGCCGAACGCGGCCGAGTCTGTGGGCAGCGTCCCGATCGCCCCACGGCAACTGGTCGAGCATGCCTCGGTCGCGCTCCACGGCCCTGACCCGAGCATGGGAGGACCACCAGGCGGGCGAGCACCCGCCGCCTGCCACGTGCCGTCCGATAGGAGCCGCCGGCGTCCCGGACCGCGCACTCCGACGATCGCATCGACCGCTTTCAGGCAATCCTCAGCACGATTGCCGAACCTGTGCCCGGAGGATTCTCCGTCCAGGCGGCGAGCCCGGAGTTCCACTGCTCGATGACTCAGTTGCAGGACCAGCCACGCCCGCCCGTTCGCAGGTCATGGTCGAGGCCGCTTTCCCGGATTCGGAACCGGATACGCTGGGCCGCGCCGTTCGCCCTGGGCGTGCTGGCCACTTTCATCGCGCTCAACCTGTACGGCGCGGCGAGGCCCGCGACGCAGTCCTTGACCCAGCAGGACGTGAACCAGGCCATTTCACAGGCGCTCGCGTCGCAGACGCCCGGGCCGGCACTCTCTCAGGAGGCGTATGCGGCCATCGCACCTTCGCTCGTCCTAATCCAGACTCAGCAGCCGCGCAGCGGCGCCTCGCCCGGCGGTAGCGCGTCGCCGGGGACAAGCGTCTTGCCCGGCGCAAGCGCGCAACCGAGCCTGGGCACCAGCACCGCAACCGCCGCTCCAGACGGCGTGCTGGGGAGTGGTGTCGTCATCGACGCAAACGGCGACATCATGACTTGCCTCCACATCGTCGCCAACGCGACGTCGATCCAGGTGACCTTCGCCGACGGCACGAAGTCGGCGGCCACGATCTCTTCGACGCTCCCCGAAAGCGACATCGCGGTTCTGCAGGCCACGCAACGTCCGGCCAAGATCGTCCCCGCCGTGCTCGGCAACCCCAGGAGCGTCCAGGTTGGCAGCGAGGCCTTCGTGGCCGGCAATCCGTTCGGGCTGTCCGGGTCGTTCACGTCGGGAGTCGTCTCCGGGCTCGACCGCTCGTTCCAGCTCCCCAACAACGGCCCGCTGCTCCAAGGCCTGATCCAGGTCGATGCGGCGGTAAACCCCGGTAGCTCGGGCGGGCCTCTCGTCAACCGCGCCGGCCAGGTCATCGGGATCGTCACCGCCCTGATCAATCCCACCAACGAAGGCGTCTTCATCGGCATCGGGCTGGCAGTGCCAATAGACGTAGCCGGCGGAGCCGCCGGGCTGCCACCGGACTAGACCGCCGGCGGACCGATCGGTCCGCCGAAATGAGGCCTCAGGAGGTCGATTCAGATGGTTGAACAGGCCGAGACCACGGCATCGCCCGAGGCGCCGATGGAGCGCCTCCTCTACGAGGTCAAGAAGGTGATCGTCGGCCAGGACCACCTCCTGGAGCGACTCGCGGTCGCCCTCCTTGCTCGCGGGCACCTGCTCGTCGAAGGCGTGCCGGGGCTGGCCAAGACCATGGCCATCAAGACCCTCGCGCAGTCGATCGGCGGCGACTTCAAGCGCATCCAGTTCACGCCCGACCTGGTCCCTGCGGATCTGATCGGGACGCGCATCTACAACCAGAAGACCGGCGAGTTCAACACCTCGCTCGGGCCGGTGTTCACCAACCTGCTGCTGGCCGACGAGATCAACCGCGCCCCGGCCAAGGTCCAGAGCGCGCTGCTCGAGGTCATGCAGGAGCGCCAGGTCACGATCGGTCACGAGTCTCACAAGGTGCCGGATCCGTTCCTGGTCCTCGCCACCCAGAACCCGATCGAAACCGAAGGCACGTACGCCCTTCCGGAAGCCCAGGTCGACCGCTTCATGCTCAAGGTGCTCGTCGGCTATCCGACGGCCAACGAGGAGTTCGTCATCGTCGAGCGGATGACCGGCCCGCTCGACCAGGTCCAGGCGGTTCTTTCGACCGCAAGCCTGCTGGAGCTGCAGAAGCAAGCCGATCGCGTGTACGTCGACCCCGCGCTTATGGAATACGCCGTTCGGCTCGCTACCGCGACGCGAGCTCCGAAGGCCCACGGAATGCCCGAGCTGGAGCGGTACATCACCTATGGCGCCAGCCCTCGCGCCTCGATCAACCTGATCCTGACGGCCCGGGCGCTGGCATTCGTGCGAGGCCGCGACTATGCGCTCCCACAGGACGTGGTCGACATGGCCCGCGACGTCATGCGCCATAGGCTTGTGCTGTCGTTCGAGGCTCTATCGGACAACATGACCCCCGACGACGTGCTGACGACGGTACTCAAGCGGATCCCGGCACCGGTGGTGCCGCTCAGGGAGCGTTCCAACGTTCGCGCCGGCGCCTGACGGCCCGGTCTGGACACCTTCGCCCGGCCCGGACGAGGAGGCTCGCCCGGGGCCGGGCGGCCATGCCCCAGTGCGCCCACTTTTCGCACCGGCGCCGCCCGGCCCGACGCCGTCTGATCCGGCCGTACCCCGGCCCGCACCCGGCGCGCCCGGCACCACCCAGGTGCGGCCTCCCTCTGCCCCGCCCGGAGTCACCCCGGCCCGGTCGCTCTCCGCCCCGGAACGAATCCTCCAGCGCCTCGACTGGAAGGTCATCCGCCGTCTCGACGGCGTTCTCCAGGGCGACTACCACAGCCTCTTCCGTGGCAACGGCATCGATCTGGTGGACCTGCGCGAATACCAGCCCGGCGACGACGTGCGGGCCATCGACTGGAACGTAACGGCGCGGATGGACACGCCGTACGTCCGCGAATACGTCGAGGACCGGGAGATCACGGCCTGGTTCCTGCTCGACCTGAGTCCCTCAATCGATTTCGGCAGCGTGGAATCGGAGCGCGTCAAGCGATCAGTCCTGATCGATTTCGTCGCCACTCTGGCGCGCCTTCTGACCCGGCGCGGCAACCGGGTAGGCGCGATGTTCTACGGCAGCGCCCTCGAGCGGATCGTTCCGGCGCGAGGCGGACGCGACCAGGTCCTGCGCCTGATCGACGACCTGATGGACCAACCGCGCCTCTCGAGCGCCCCATTCACGGACCTGGCCCCGCTGCTCGAGGCCGGACATAACACGATCAAGCGCCGCTCGCTCGTGTTCGTCATCTCCGACTTCATCAGCGTGCCGGGTTGGGAGCGGCCGATGAGCCTGCTCAACCGCCGCCACGAGGTCGTCGCCGTGCGTCTCTCGGACCCGCGCGAGGTCGCGCTCCCGGACGTCGGGCCGATGATCATGGAAGATGCCGAGACCGGCGAACAGCTGTATGTGGACACCCACGACGCCGCGTTCCGGCGCCGGTTCGAGGAGGCGGCGCGCCGGCGCGAGGCCGAGGTATCCGGGGCGTTCAAGCGATCAGGCGTCGAGGCTCTCGCGCTTTCGACCGAGGATGACCTCGTGCGCGCCATCGTGCGCATGGCAACCCTCCGCCGCCGGGGCCGGAGGTAGCCGATGTCGTTCATCTGGCCGTTCATGCTGCTCACCCTCGCGCTGATCCCGCTCGGCGTCGCGCTCTACTACCTGATCGAGCGTGGGCGGCGCCGTCGCCTCGCGGCCTACGGCGGGTCACTAGTCGCCCAGGAAACCACTCACCGCACGACGGGGCTGCGCGGCCGCGTCCCGCCGGCGCTGCTGGTCTGCGGGTTGATCGTCATGTCCGTGGCGATGGCCCGGCCGCAGGCCGTGATAAGCCTGCCGCGGCAGGAGGGCACGGTCATCCTTGCCTTCGACGTCTCCGGCAGCATGGCCGCCACCGATCTCAAGCCGACGCGAATGGATGCCGCCAAGGCGGCCGCGAAGGACTTCGTGTCGAAGCAGCCATCGAGCGTCACGATCGGGGTGGTGGCGTTCAGCGACGGGGGCATCTCGGTCCAGACGCCTACCAACGACCAGGCCACCGTGCTGGCGGCGATCGATCGCCTGGCGCCGCAACACGGAACGTCGCTCGGCCAGGGCATCCTCGCCTCGCTCGACGCCATAGCCGTCGCAGAGGCCGGCCCCTACGCCAACAACTACTACTCCAACGTCTCGCCCGCGCCGACCGCGGCACCGACGCCAACGCCTGTGCCGTCCGGGACCCACGCTCCAGCAGTCATAGTCCTACTCAGCGACGGCGAGAACAACGAGAACCCGGACCCGCAGGCGGCTGCCCAGACGGCGGCAGATCGGGGTGTGCGGATCTACACGGTGGGCATCGGCAGCCCGTCGGGCACCACGGTGACCATCGATGGCTTCCAGCTCCACACCCAGCTCGACCAGGCCACCCTGCAAGGGATCTCGCAGACGACCGGCGGCACCTACTACGCCGCCGCGGACGAGCAGCAGCTCTTTTCGGTCTACGACAACCTCGACACACAGCTGGTCGTCCAGCCCCAGTTGACCGAGATCACATCGGTGCTGGCGGGCCTGAGCCTGGTGTTGCTCATCGGCGGCGCCCTGACCTCTCTCCTCTGGCTCGGTCGGCTGCTATGAGGAGGCTTCGCTGATGGACTTCCTCTGGTCGGATCTCCTCATCCTTCTGCTTATGCTGCCGCTCATGGTGGCCGTATACATCCTGGGTTTGCGCCGGCGGCGCCCGGAGGGCGTCCGCTATTCGAGCTTGTCCCTGGTCCGCGTCGCGGCGCCGGGCGCGTCGCGGCTGCGGCGGCATCTGCCGTTTGCACTGTTCATCGCCGCGCTCGGTGCCGCGGTCGTCGCGCTCGCGCGCCCGGTGGCGGTCGTTGCCGTGCCCACGAACCAGACGACGATCATCCTGACGATCGACGTCTCGGGCAGCATGTGTTCGTCCGACGTCCCGCCCAGCCGTCTCGAGGCCGCCGAAGCCGCCGCGGCCAAATTCATCGACCACCAGGCGTCCTCGACGCGCATCGGGATAGTCGCCTTCAGCACCTTCGCCGAGCTGGTCCAGGCGCCGACGAACGACAAGCCGACGCTTCTGGCCGCGCTGCAAACCCTCGCCACAGGGCGGCGGACCGCAATCGGCGACGGCATCCTGGCCTCGATCGACGCCATCGCCGGGGTCGACCCGCTCGTGGCCATGAGCCAGACCGACACGTCGACAGGCACCGCGCCGACGCCGGTGCCCAAGGGCGATTACGCTCCCGACATCGTCGTCCTGCTCACGGACGGGGCGAGCAACACCGGCACGCCACCGCTCGACGCGGCCCAGCAGGCAGCCGACCGCGGCGTCCGGATCTACACGATCGGCTTCGGTACCGCGAACGGCGGCAGCCTGAGCCCGACTTGCGCGCCGCAATTCCAGGGTCGCGAACCGGGCGGTGGGTTTGGCGGAGGCGGGTTCGGCGGTGGTGGTGGTGGCGCCGGCGCCGGCGGAGGTGGGAACTTCCCGCGCGGGATCGACGAGGCCACACTAAAGCAGATCGCGGCCATGACGGGCGGGACGTACCACCCGGCCACTACCGCAGACGAGCTCCAGAGTGTCTTCGACAACCTCCCGATCAATCTGATCGTCGAGCATCAGACGATGGAGGTCAGCGCCGTGTTCGTCGGCTTCGGAGGGTTGCTCGCCGGTCTCGCGATCCTCCTGAGCAAAGCCTGGCGTCCGCTGCCGTAAGGTCGGGCCGCCAAATCGCGGGCCGGCTGCCGCCGTCGTAACCGAGTCGAAAGGAACGGTGGCTAATCCTGTAGCTCGGAACTTAACAATGCGTCCCCGCAGAACCCGCTACAGGAGACACTCATGCGAAACCCCAGGCTCACCGTGGCGATCGCCGGAACGATCGTCGCCGGCGGAGCGCTCCTCATCCTGGCGTTCGGCGCCGCGTCGGCCTTCGCCGCGTCGGCCTTCGCCGCGTCGCCGTCCCCGTCCGTAGCCCCGGCTGCCACGGCCGCCGCAACGCCGGCCGCATCGACCGGCACGAGCAAGGTCGTGACCGGGGATCCCTCAACCAGCACGAGACCGTCAGCGACGAGTCCGTGGTGGCCGGCGTCATCGGCATCTCCGTGACCGAGCTCGACGCCGACCTGGCGAAGGGCCAGACGATCGCCGCGATCGCCACGGCTCACAACGTCGCTCCCCAGAAGGTCATCGACGCCCTGGTCACCGACGGGCTCAACGAGCTCTCCGCCCAGGTCAAGGCCGGAACGATCACCCAGGCACAGGCCGACGCCCAGAAGGCGGCGGTCACGCAGCGGGCGACCGATCAGGTCAACGGCACGTTCACCGGCGGACGCGGCGGGCCGGGCGGCGCTGGCTGCCCCGGCGGCTCCAACCACTAACTCCCCTCCGTGAACCGAAGGCGGCGGGCTCGAGCCCGCCGCCTTTCGCGTTCTGTGGCAGGCCGGTCGACAAGCTCAGGCTGAGGTCGCGGTCCGCTGCTGCCGTTGCTCCCACCGGGCACGGGCACGCTGGTACTCCACTCCCCGATCGTGAGGCGCGGCCGTGGCAACCAGCGAGTCGAGCAGCGCCTGAGTCGAGGATTCGATGGCCTCGACCGCCCGATCGAAGGCTTCCTGGTTGACTCTCGAAGGCTTTGCCATGCCGCTGACCTTTCGGACGTACTGGAGCGCTGCGGCTCGCACCTCGTCAGCGGTGGTGGGCGGCTCGAAGTTGTGAAGGGTGTGGATCGATCGGCACATCGTTGTGGCCTCGTCGCGGTCAACTGCGGTTCACGATAGCGCCGCGACCTGTGGACGCGGTATCAGACCGCCCAGGCGACGTGCCAGACGCGCCATAGCGCGGTGGGGTCCGAGAGCGGGTCGCCGTGGACGAGGCTGAAGTCGGCCGGGCCACCCTCGTGGATGACCCCGGCCTCCGGTTCGGAGAGCAGCTCTCCGCCTCGCCACGTGGCCGCGCCGAGCGCCTCCCAGGGTTCGAGCCCGACGACCACCAGGCACTCCACTTCCCAGGCCAGCTGGTTTGCCCGGGTCGACCCGCCGCCGAAGTCGGTACCGGTGGCGATCGCCACGCCAGCCGCGTGCGCCAGCCTGACGCTCTCCTCGGCCCGCTCCTGTCGGGCAAGTATCCGAGCTCGTCCCTCGGCCGAGGCGAAGCGCGGGATCGACGTCGTCTCGCCGAAGCCCTGCCACGACCGGAATATCGCCAGCGTGGAGACGAGCGTCGTACCTTGCCGGGCCATCGCCGCCACCACTTCTGCGTCGAGCTCCATTCCATGCTCGAGAGAGTCGACTCCGGCCGCGACGCCTTCCCGTGCACCGGCCAGGGTGCCGGAGTGGGCCGTCACCTTGACACCGCGGGCATGGGCGGCGGCGATCACCGGAGCGATCTCGTCGCGAGTCCAGGGCGAGACGCCCGGCTCGGGCCCGTCCAAGTAGAGCTTGAGGAAATCCGCCCCTTCATCGAGCTGGCCGATCGCGAGTGTCAGCAGCTCGTCCGGAGTTTCAGCCTCGACGGCGCGCGGTCCAGGCATCGTTCCGGCACGATCCAGCCAGGTGCCCGCGGCCCTGACATACGGGAAGCCGGAGCGGCCGCGCCATCGGTCCCGAACTCCGAGGCTCAGCGCGCGGAGCTGCCCGTCGACTGGGTCCGCTACCCTGGGCGCTCCTACGTCACGCGCCCAGCGGACGCCGGCCTGAGTCATGAGCCGCCCGTTGTGCTCGGCCACCGCCAGCAGCCGCTCGGCCGCGTCGTCGATCCGGGCGATCCAATGCGTGCCACCGGGTAGCGTCAAGTGGCTATGGCAGTCCACCATCCCTGGCACGAACGTCGAGCCGCTCGCGTCGATGATCTCGACGTCCATCGCTCCGCCGGCGTCGGGCTGCGGGCCTTCGTCGTCGCTCGGCCGGATCCACTCGATGACGCCGTCGACCACGAGGATGCTGACGCCCAACCGCAGCCGGTCGGATCGGCCATCCGCCAGTGCCCCATCGCGATACAGGGTCGCGGTCATGCATCGATGCTAGCGCTGATCGGTCAGTTCGGCCGCGGGTTCCCGATTCAACCGCCTAGATTGCTCGCCGGAATCGAGGCCCCGACCACCTCGCGACGGCACGCCATGGAACGCTGGCGCGCCGTGGCATCGGGTCGGGGCGAGAGGATTAGAGGCCGAGATAACAAGCTAACCGCCAGAGCCGATGCGCTCTCAGCTTGCGGAGGATGCTGGGCAAGTCGCGCATGACGAGATCTGCGCCGTCGTCGCCAGCGGTCCGCCAGGCGACGAGGCACGTCGGCTGGTCTGGATTCGCCGAAGACAGCGTCTAGGCAAGGGGGCTTGAGGCCTCAACCACCCCAGCGGGCCTATGCCTCGGCGATCACCCCGATCGAGATCCGGAAACCGGCCCGCCGTTGCAGCGGCGGCATCAGCGTCCCTTGACCAACCGGCGCGTCACCCGGGAACCAGCGCACCCATTCTTCGTTGAACTCGTCGAACTCTGCCGGGTCGCGCAATGACCAGGCTGCCCAGACGACCTTGTCCAGCGAGCTTCCCTCAGCCTCAAGTCTCGCCTTGATGTTGCGCAGGCATTGGCTCGTCTGCGGCTTGATCCCTCCGTCGACGACGTGACCAGTGTCAGGATCGACGGGTCCCATCGACGATACGTAAACCATGCCTCCGGCCTTGACCGCCCGGCCGTAGCCGATGGAGGGTCGGGATGCATCTGGCGGCTGAAACGTCTCCCGGGCGGCACGCCTCCGCTTGTCGTGGCGCGCCGGGCCCGGTCGCGTGGGGTCTTCGGCAGGAATCCCGAATTCCCCGGGCGGCAGTGTGACCCCGGCTTCCTTGAACCTTGTCATGAAGGTCGGCCGGATCCCGGTCGGCTTGAGCATCCCTTCGATGCGTCCGTCTCGAACGCCGGTCTGCTCGAATACGAAGATGTCCTGGGTGAGGATGTTGTCTTCTTCGATCCCGTAGACCTCGGTGATGTTGACGATCTTGCGAGAGCCATCCCTGAGACGGGCCGTATGGACGATCAGGTCGACGGCCGAGCTGATCTGCTCGCGGATCGATCGTAGCGGCAGCCGATAGCCAGCCATGAGGATCATCGTCTCCAGCCGGCGGAGCATGTCCGGCGGGCTGTTCGAATGCCCTGTGGACAGCGAGCCGTCCTGGCCCACCGTCATGGCCTGGATCATGTCCAGAGCCTCGCCAGAGCGGCACTCTCCGACGATGATCCGGTCGGGCCTCATATGCAGGGCGTTGCGCAACAGATCGCGGATTGTGATCTCGCCCTCGCCCTCGAGATTTGAAGGCCGGGCCTCCAGCGTGACCAGATGCTCCTGGTGGAGCTGCAGTTCGGCTGCGTCCTCGATGGTGATGATCCGCTGATCCTCGGGGATGAATGATGAGAGGACATTGAGAGTGGTTGTCTTGCCGGAACCGGTGCCGCCCGACACGAAGATGTTCAGGCGGGCTTCCACGCAGGCTCGCAGGAAGTCGAACATCTCGGGCGTGGCGGTGCCGAAGCGGATCAGGTCGTCGACGGTGAACGGCTTGGCGGAGAACTTCCGGATGGTGATGACCGGTCCGACGACAGATAGCGGCTCGATGATCGCATTGACCCGCGAGCCGTCGGGCAGGCGGGCGTCAACCCGCGGGCTCGACTCGTCGATACGCCGACCGATCGGGGCGATGATCCGATCGATGATGCGCATGACGTGGTCGTCGTTCCGGAAGACGACGTTGGTGAGCTCGAGGCGGCCGTTGCGCTCGATGTACACCTGGTGCGGGCCGTTGACCATGATCTCCGTGATCGTGTCGTCGCGGAGGAGCTCCTCGAGCGGTCCGAGGCCCCTCGCTTCCGCGATCACGTCCTCGATCAGGCGCAGACGTTCATCCCGCGTCATAGCGAACCCGTCCACGGCGATGATGCGGTCGACGATCGCCTCGACCTTGCCGTTGACGTCAGTCGCATCGGCGTCTAGTAGCGTGTCGTAGGCTCTGACGACTTCGTCCTGGAGGCGAGCCCTGATGTTGGTCAGCGAATCCGACCGAGCTGCACGAACGAGTCCGACTGCGCCGGGACTCGGGGTGTCGGCCCCCTGCTGCACCCGCTCAATTCGCCGAAGCAGGGACATGACCCACGCCTCCCGCAAGCTCGTGACATACGGCAAGACGCTGGTGATTCTAGCCCTGGCAAGAGCATGACGCGGCTCAGCCGCGTCGTATCCGCCCGTTGCGCAGAATGCCTCCGGCCGCCACCGCACAAGCAGACTCTGGCGATGGCCGACGAGATGCTCGGATGGCTGCACGAACTCAAGGTGAAGCTCCACCCGAGCGCGTCAGTGAGGGCTCAAGGGTGGGCGGAAGCCTGGACTGGTGCTCGATTAGTTGTTGTGGTCGGGCGAGAGGACTAGGACCGAGATAACGAGCTATGCGTCGAGGTCGCGAGCAACGGCGCTCTGACGCGTTCCTGGCCTCACGACCTGAGGTAGATCGCCCTTCGCTCGCACTCATCGGCGAGGACGCCGAGACGGCCGACGAGCTCTGCTTCGGCCGCAACCGCGTCCCCTCGGTGCTCCGTTGCCAACGCCCCTCGGGAGGCCGAGATGCTCCCGACCTCAGTCTGAGCTCTGCTCGCGAAGCCCAAGTCCTCGCGCGCATCGTCCAACTTCCGTTCGGGGTAGTACCTCGTCCACCGCGAAAGCTCCGCGAAGTCCACCTCATCTCGCGCGTCTCGCCACCGGATCGAGTGCCGTTTTATGACGTCGGCAGCAGCGGCAGCAAGGTCTGCGGCGGCAAGGCGCGCCCGTTCCTCCGCAGCATCGAAGTCCTGAGTCATTGTCTCCACCTCATCGCCCAGTCGACTCTCCTGGCGGCGTCAACGTTCGCTTGAGGTCGGCCGCCCGTCAAGGGGAGCAGCTCCCACGCCCACTCCGGCCGTCCCCAGCCACGAAGGTCTGTAGCGGCTCACTCTCGGGCCCCGCCACGCCGAGCCGACCCGGCTAGCGCGGTTTAGCTCGCTCCGCATTGAGCCGCAACTCGTGCGCCGGTGGTAGGGACCGGAAGGCGCGGTAGAGCAACAGGTCGTAGCCGATCTTGAGGCCGCCCGCCAGCAGGAACGGCAGTGCGGCGAGACTGGCCGCGCCGAACAAAGGCGCCGCGATTAGCGGCGATGCCGACGCGCCAAGGGTTCGAGCGATGCCGGTGACGCCGGCCGCAGCCGAGCGCTCGTCGGGGTCGACGACCGCCATCGTGTAGGCCTGGCGAGTCGGCACGTCCATCTGACTGATCGAGAAGCGGACCAGGAGGACGGCGATCGCGAGCGGCAGCGTGGGCATCAGCGGGATCGCCGCGAGCAGCACGTTGGACGGGAGGTGTGTGAAGACCATCGTCCGGACAAGGCCGATCCGGTCGGCGATCCGGGCGGCGGCAAGCGCGGAAAGGCCCGCGAGCAGGTTGGCGCCGAAGAGCGCGCCGCCGACCACGGCCACGTCTGCGCCGAACCGCAGGTGGAACCAGTAGGCGACCAGACTCTGCACGACCAGGCCCCCGGCGAAGGCATCGATCACGAAGAGCGCCGAAAGCCGGGCCACGATGCCACGCGATCGATGCAGCCCGAGCCGCCGCGCGATCGAGACGTCGGCCGGCGCCGCGACCTCGACGAGCGGCGAGACCCGCCCGAACAACGCCGCCAGCAGAAGGCCGAGGCATGCATAGATGACGATGACGAACCGATAGGCGTCGATCGTTGACCAACCGGCGGCCATCAGCCCCCCGGCGACGCCGCCCCCGACCAGGGCGCCCGCCGCGGTCGCGAACGAGCCGGTCAGGTTGAACCAGGCAAAGACCCGCGTTCGGGCCCGATCGCCGACCGTCTGCGACAGCGACGCCTGCTCGACCGCCAGAAATGGCCCGACCTCGTTGCCGCTCGGGCTTATGACGCCGATCGTCGCGGCGAGCACCAGCACCGGCAAGAAGCTCGTCGAGGCGAACCCGACTCCCGCCAGGCACATGAGCACCGACCCGACCAGCAGGACGCGGCGCCGACCAACCCGGTCTGCGTGCGTGGTCAGCCACAGCGAGATCGCCGCGTCGCCGAGAAGCGTCAGCGACAGGAGAAGTCCGATCGCCCAATCCGGCAACCCGAGGGCGGCCAGGTACAGCACGAGCACCACCGACGCCAGGCCGTAGCCGAACATCCGCACGCCTCGGGTCGCGAAGAGGAGCCGTCCGTCGCGACCCAGCCCTCCACTCGACTCTGCGATGGTCGTCACCGACTCGCAGTGACCTCGCGCTCGCACCAGGCGTAGAGAGCGTCGTAGATCGGGAGCTCTCGAGAGAGGATCTGCTGATCAGGCAGGCCGAGAAGCGCGAAGCCGTCGGCTATCGCGAGCAGCCCGCGCGATTCCGGAGTGGCCTCACGATCCTCGGAGACGTCCGCACCGTGGACGATTCGCCCCATCAACGCTAGAGCCGGGTCCCCGCCCAGACCGTATTCCTCGATCAGGACCTCGAAGGAGCACAGCCCGTCGCGATGGGTGTATCGGGCGCCCTTCGCGTCGAAGCTGATCGCGCCGGTCAGCTCGGCGTATGGCAGCACGTCGGCCGCCGGGACGTAGACGATCTCGGCGTCGATATCGATGAACTTCCGGATCAGCCACGGGCAGGCCACCCGGTCCGTGTGTGGATGCTCGCGCGTGACCCATTCCATTTGCGGCCTCCCCTTTTCGTGCGCGATCTCACGCCCAGCGTAAGGGCTGGCTCGGTTCGCTGCCTACTCGTCTTTCGAGCGGCGCCCGGCCGGGCGCGGGACAATCAGCCGGCGGGAAGGCTGGCCGAATGGGACAAGAGACGGTCGACCGGACTACCTGGCCAGGCGGTCGAGGCAGGGACCGAACCGTTATCGGAGATCGCCGGTCATCACCGTCGGAACGATCGGAGTCAGGTCCGGACCGACCGTCACGGCAACGAGCCGTGCGTTGAAGACAACGAGATTCGAGATCACGAAGATCGGGGATGGGCTGCTCGATGGCGTCGTCCAGTTGCGCCCATCAGTAGAGGCCCAGAACGCAACGCCGGAGGAAGCATCCGTGCTCGAACCTGGACTTGCCGCGGTCCCTGCAGTCGCGGAGAGGGCGCTCAGGACAATCGTCCCTGACAGTTCCGCGCCTGCGCGGATCTCGGTGAAGGAAGAGGTGTAGCCAAGTACGGGCACCGTGGCTCGAGCGCAGGTCAGGTCATTGCCGCAGGTCAGAATCGCGCTCCCGGGCACACCGTGGCCGAGGACGGCGAGGGTGTTGCGCAGTGGGATCAATTGGCTGGGGTAGAAGGACGGATCCGACGGCGACTGCGCGAGGCTCCAGACGGCGCCGTCGGGAGAGGTCCATAGCAGGAGGTCGTTGGCGTCCTGCGAGCGACCGATCGCAACGAAGCGATCTCCCCAGACGGTCACGTCCACCGCATCTCGGCCAGCTCCCGGCAAAGAGACGCTCCTCCAGCTCGATCCACCGTCGGTCGAACGCCACCCGGCCGCATTGCCAGAGAAGTCGACCCCGACCGCGACGAGGACGTCGGGCCGGCTTGCGACGCTGAGCATCCGACCGGCCGGCCCTTCGACGCTCGCACTCACCCATGTCTTGCCATCGGACGTCCACCAGGCAGCAGTCCGATCGACCCCATCACCCGTCTGCTCGCTGCCCACCAGGACCGCGCTGCCGCGCCCGTTGGAGGAGGCGTCGGCGAAGGTCGAGCTTTCCGTCCCGGGTGATTTGACTGCGTCGATCCCGGCCTGCCTGTTCCACTTGAGGCCGTCCGTGCTCGCCCAGATGCCCTCGGAAGCGCTCATGGTCCCGTCGCCCACCCCGTTGGCCGAGGCGATCAGGTAGAGCTGGTCCCCGATCGACACGAGCCGCTCGAACGCCACGGCCGTCGGCGGTGAAATGTCGCCCGACTGCCACGAGATCGCCGTTGCCAGGCCGGAGTTCGTGGGACCCTGGCTTCCGCCCCGAGTCGCGACGACCACCAATCCGACCAGAACCGTTAGGGCGGCCGCCAGCCCAACCACGGAGAGCGACGCACCCCGCAGCGAAACCCGATGTGCCACTGGTGCGGCCAATTGAGCCTCCTCTGCCTCAATCGACATTCGTCCGTCCGCAGACATCGACTATAGAAGCGGTGGGGCTCGGAGGGGCTCTCAGTTTCGACCGAGTCGGAGGAGTCTTGCGGCCCACGCCGGCCAGTGGCCTGCGCGGCTAGACGCCCTGGGTGAGACCGGCCAGCTGGCGCATCTCCGCCAGAGGTGGAACGGACGGGTCCTCGGCGACGAAGTTGAGCACGACATGGTCCGCACCGGCTTCGAAGCGCTCGCCGACCGCCGCCCGGATTCGATCGAGATCGCCCCAGGCGACGATTGCTTCAAACACCGCGTCCGAGCCTGGCGGCTCGAGATCGGCCTCGGACCAGCCGAGGCGAAGCAGGTTGTTCCGGTAGTTGGCGGAGCCCAGGTACCCGCTCATGTGTCGGTTGCCGATAGCCCGTGCCGAGGACAAGTCCGCAGCGAGGACGACGGGCAGGTCTGCGGCCAGGAACGGTTCCGCTCCGAGGATCCTCCGGACCTCCCGCACGTGCTCCTTCGTCGAGAAGTACGGGTACGCGCCGGCGGTGCGCTCGCCGGCCAGGCCAACCATCTTCGGCCCCAGCGCTGCCAGGACGATCGGAGGAAGACCGGCTTCAGGACCGCGCCACGGCGCGGCCTCCAGTGCCACCAGGTACTCGATCATCGCGGAGTAGGGCTTGTCGTACGAGTGGCCTCGTACACGCACGAGCGGAGCATGACTGACACCCAATCCCATGATGAAGCGGCCGGGCCATGCCTCGGCCAGCGCGCGTCCGCCGTTCGCCATGGCAGCCGCGTCGCGCGCCCAGATGTTGGCGATGCCGCTGGCGACGATGAGCCTCTCAGTGGCGGCGAGATAGATCGCTCCTTGTGCGAAGGCCTCGCGCGCCAGGGCCTCCCCGTACCAGAGCGTGCCGTACCCGAGCCGCTCGATCTCTCGGGCCGTGTCGCGCTGGACGGAAGCGGGTTGCCCGGCGAGCGGTCCGGCAAATACGCCGATACGGCCGGGGTCGATACCGTGCAGCCTGGTCAGTGCCATTGCGTCTCCCGTCTCATGATCTGGCCGACGAAGGCCGCGCCGCGGAAGTGGCAGATTCGGCGGCCCCGACGGCCGGCACCGTCTGACCGGGCCGATGCGATCCGCGCACCAGGCTGGCCACGATGCCGATGCAGCAGATGATTGCCGCAACCGCGAACGCGTCGTGGATGGCGCCGGCCAGCGCCTCGTTCCGGATTGCGGTCGTTGGCGCACCGTGCCCCAACTCGGCGAGATGGACCGGCAGTCGCGTGGCAACGATCGCCGCGCTCAGCGCGATGCCCAACGCCTGGCCGTTGACTCGCATCTGGGCGAGAGTACCTGAGGCGGTGCCGACGCGCGGTCGCGGCACCGAACCCAGTACGGCGCTGCTGTTGGGGCTCATGAAGAGGCCCTGGCCGATCCCCAGCAGGACGAGCCTCCAGATGAGGTCCGGCAGGGCGAAGTTGACCGAAAGCTGGGTAAGGCTGAGCAGGCCGAGAACCATGATCGCCATGCCCGCGCTTGCAAGAACCCGCGGCCCGAACCGGTCGGAGGCCGCCCCGCTGAACGGCGCCACCACGGCCATCGCGATCGGCAGGGGCGTGAGAAGCAGGCCCGCCTCGACCGGCGAGAAGCCACGCGCCTGCTGGAGCAGGAACGGCAGCAGGAAGGTCGCCGTGAAGAGGCCCAGGAAGGCGACCACGACGCTCGCCAGACCGGCCGTGAACGGTCTGATGCGGAAGAGCGCGAGGTCGATCATCGGCTGGAGACTGCGCCGCTCCACGAAGACGAACGCCGCGCCAAGGCCAACGAAGGCAACCAGGAGGCCGAGGATCGCCGGGCTCGTCCAGCCCCATTGCTGACCGTCGCTCAGGGCCAGGAGCAAGGCAAACAGGGCGGCACCCGAAAGAACCGCGCCTTCGACGTCGAACGATTGGCCTCTGCCGGGCTCCTCCTGGGGAAGGATCCGCGCCGCCCACAGGATCGCGATCACTCCAATCGGGGCGTTGATGAGGAAGATCGCGCGCCACGTTGCAGCCTGCGTGAGCAACCCGCCCAACGCCGGGCCGAGGCTCAGCCCGATCGAAACGCTGACGCCATTGAGACCAAGCGCCCGCCCACGCTCATGCGCTGGGAAGGTCCTGGCAACGATCGCCGGACCCATGGCCATGATCATCGCCGCGCCGATTGCCTGGACCACTCGAAAACTGACCAGAGCCTCTGCGGTCGGAGAGGCTCCGCAGCAGACGCTGGCCACGGTGAAGACCGCGAACCCGACCAGGTATACGCGCTTGAACGTCAGCACTTCGCCGAGCCGGCCGACCGGCAGGAGAAGGCTGCCGACGACCAGCAGGTAGGCGACGACGACCCATTCGACGGTGGTCAGGTCTATCCGGAAGTCGGTCTGGATCGCCGGCAGGGCGATGTTGACGATGCTGCCGTCGAGCGTCGCCATCAGCGAGCCGAGCGAGACGCTGGTGAGGATCAGCCACTTCCGTTCCATTTCGGGAACCCTACTAGAAGGCTTCGATTCGCGGTCCCGATGAGCCGGACTCCGAGGAATCGTTGCGCTCGCCCATCGGCCGACCGGGCAGCCGACCTGAGGCACGCCGCGGACGGGCAGAACGGTCGCGCGGCTACCCGACCGCCGCGCCGTCGAGGCCTGCGATCGTGACTTCGATCAGCGGACTGTAGGCAACCATGTTGTCGAGGTCGGTTCGTTTCCAGGCCCGGGCGACATGCTCGAGAACCGCTCGACGCTCAGACTCGTCCGTGATCTCGCGAGCCGTGGCGGGCAGATCGGCCTTCACGCCGCTCTTCAGATGCAAGATGAAGTGTGGGTCCGCCTCGAGGTTGGACAGCCAGGCTCGCTTGCGGTCTGCCCGCGGCTGGCCGCTGATGTAGATGCGCCCGCCGATCACGTGATAGACGATCTCGATGCGACGCGGCTGCCCGCTGCGCCTGCCCGTGGTGGTGATGTCAACTACGCCGCTCTGCGCCAGGGCGCGGCGGATCGAATAGTCCATGTGATCCCGGTCGCTCCGCGATGGTTGAACCTGCGCCGAGTCTACGACCGTCGCGGTCATCGATCAGGTGGCGGCGCGGGCCGGCCCACGACGCGAGAGCCTCGCGCCCGATCAGCGCGCGGCGCCGCCGGCAAGCTCCGCATGCCCACCGATGCCCACTTCCCCCAGAACCGCGGCAACCGCGCGGCGATGCTCCGGCGTACCGAAATCCTGGAGCGGATGACCCGGCAGGACGTGCTCGTCGACGTGACCGTCACGGCGCGCATACAGAACCGGATACACCGCTCCCTCGGCATTGGCCTCGATCGTGGCCGCGACCGCATCCGGCCCGCCGGAGTCGAGAAAATGGGCCAGCGGGAGGAGCCCGTCGTCGGTGATGCCGCCGTCCGAATTGAGGGTCACGATGGTCGCCAGATAGGCACGTTGATGCCACAGCTCGGGCGCCCGGCAGATCTCGTCGAGCAGGAACGGCAGAACCTCCGCGGAGGCCAGCCGGCGCCGGGGTCGTGGCACACCGAAGTGCTTCTCGGAGAGGTAGCCCGCCAGCAGGCGGGCGTTGTATCGGGCCCCGTGGACCGCGCCTGAGTTCGACGGCATGCCGTGCTTCTTCAGGCCCGCGGCACCCTGGCTGATCGTGCCGGCGAAGTAGATGCCCGGGACGGTTGCGCTCTCCCAGAAGGGCGTCTGGGCGGGCAGCCGGCTCGAGCCGAAAGTGGCCACGCCCAGCGTCGGAAGGTCACGCAAAGGGGCTACGAAGCCGGTCGCAGCTATCGCCTCGTCCACCTCGAAGTCGACCGCGTCACCACCGGCGGACGGTCTGACGGTGACTCGCAGCGTCTCTCCGGTCCGGACGATCCGGTCGATCGAGGCCTCGAGCACGCCGACGCCGCCGGCCAGCACATGGTCTTCGTACGGCTGAAGATAGCGGGCCCTGACGCCCACCAGCGAACGCGTGACGACCGACAACTTGGCCGGACTCGGGGAGGCTAGGACGATCGACCGCGCCCACGGCAGCAGCCCAGTGGCCAGCTCGAAACCCGAGTTCTGCTTGCCGACGATGAAGATCCGCTTGCCCGCATAGGTTTCCGGCGGACGTGTGTCGGCGTAATGAGGGGCCAGGTCGAGACCGGGGGTGGGCGGCGTGTACGGCTCCGCGATCCCGACTGCGAAGACCACGACCCGGCAGCGGTACTCGCCGTCCGACGTCGCGAGTACGAATCGCTCGCCCGCGGCCGTCTCCTCGTGCCTCGTCGCCTCCCACCGGCAGCCGTAGCGAACCTCGATCCCGGTCCGCTCGGCGAAGGAGACCAGGTTGCGCTCCATCTCCGGCCGAGACGGGAAATAAGACGTGCCGTCCATCAAGCCCGCCTGCAGGGCGCGGTTCTCGAGTTCGACCGCGAGCAAGCTGTTCCAGTCGTAGCGTTCGTAGGCGCGGCTGCCGCGTTCCGCCGGTGCATACGGTTTCGTCCAGCTCAGCAGCCGTTGGAAGAAGGGCCAGCGCCGGAACATGCCACCCGGCGCCGGGTCGTCCGAGATGACAGCGTGCTTGATCCCGAGGCGCCGCAGCGAGTAGCTGAGCTGGAGTCCGCCGGGTCCGCTACCGACGACCACGAGCGGGTATTCGCCCGGCGGGAAGGGTCGCGCAGCGGCATCCGGACTGGCCGTCGCCCGCGAGGTCGATCGTGGGGCCGTCGCGCGATGGGCCGATCGTGGCTCCACCGGTCAGCCACGGGCCCGGGTCGTAGTCCGGAGCCGACGCGTCTGGTCTGTCAGCATCCGGTACATGACCGCGGGATGGGCGAGCAGGAAGTCGCGAAGCGCCGGCGCGGCCAGGTGCAGGCAACGCATCGGATGCAGCGCCACCACGTCCGCCGACGGAGGCTCGCCGAGCAGCGCCGAAACCTCGCCAAAGAAATCACCGCGTCCAAGGATTGCGGCGTTGCGACCGCCGGTCCGAACGGCAACCTCTCCGTCGAGGATCACGTAGAAGCCCGAGCCGGTGAGCCCCTCGCGCAGGATTCGCTCTCCTTCGCCGAACCACACTTCCTCGAACGAATGGGCGGCGGCGTCCAGCTGCGGGCGGGTGAGGTCGGCGAAGAGGGCGAGCGACCCAAGCTCGTCCGGGAGTTCCAAGAGCTGGGCCATGAACCCTCCTCGAAGCGGGGCGGTCTTGGCGAAACCCTATGTGTGTAGCGCAGGTACCCCTTCAACACAAGGCGCCGACCGCGCTGCGCCGCGATCGTTCCCGTGCGTGCGACCTGGCGCGCCCCAGGCGCGACGTTCGTTGACTATCCCCGAGGGCGCGGTCAGCATGCGGCCACCCGGGAGCCAGGACGCGACGACAAAGAGGAGATGCCATATGACGCTCACCCCGGACCAGCGCGCCCGTCTGCTGGCCGGCGTTGGGCTCTTCTCCGCGGTGGGCGACGCCGGCCGATCGGCCATCGCCGAGCGTGCTGTCGAAGTCGACTTCCCGAATGGCCGGCGGATCGCCCGCCAGGGCGAGATCGAGACCGGCTTCTACATGGTCGTCACCGGCTCCGCAAGCGTGGTTCGAGACGGAGAGGTCCTAGCTCGGTTGGGTCCGGGCGACTTCTTCGGCGAGCTTTCGCTGCTCGACCGGCAGCCTCGGGTGGCGTCCGTCACCGCCGACGAGCCGACCACGTGCCTGGCCCTGGCGTCGTGGGACTTCCAGAAGCTGCTCGAATCCGAGCCCGGCGTCGCGCTGGCGGTCCTTCGGGAGGTCGCCCGCCGGCTGCGGGCAGTAACCGTGGACCACCACGTCTGACCCGATGCAGCGAACAGTCGACCTCCCGACCGGAACCGTCACCTTTCTTTTCACCGACATCGAGGGCTCGACCCGGCTGCTGCAGGCGCTGGGTGCCGCATACCCGGACCTGCTGAGCCAGCATCACCACCTGCTGCGGGGCGCGGTCGAGGAAGCAGGCGGGGTTCCTGTGGGGACCGAGGGCGACTCGCTCTTCGCCGCATTCGACAGCCCGGTTGCCGCGGTCTCGGCCGCTGTGGCGGCGCAACGCGCGATGGCGGGTGCCAGCTGGCCGGGCGGGACGGCAGTCAGGGTGAGGATGGGACTACACACCGGCGAGGGTCTGGTTCGCGATGGCACGTACGTCGGCCTCGACGTCCATCGGGCAGCCCGAATCGCGGCGGTAGGCCATGGCGGTCAGATCCTCATGTCGGATTCGACCCGTGCCCTGGCCGAGCAGAGCCTCCCGGCCGGGGTCGCGCTGCGGGACCTCGGCCGTCACCGCCTCAAGGACCTGGCCCAGCCCGAGCGCATCTACGAGACCGTGATCGAGGGCCTCGCTTCTGAATTCCCGGCTCTGCGTTCGCTCGAAGCCGCGCCCAACAACCTTCCGACTCAGCTCACCAGCTTCGTCGGGCGCGGCCGAGAGGTGGCCGAGGCCAAACGCCTCCTCGGCACGACCAGGCTGTTGACCCTGACCGGCCCCGGCGGAACCGGCAAGACGCGCCTCGGCCTGCAGCTCGCAGCCGATTCGATTTCCGACTTCGCCGACGGGGTCTTCTTCGTCCCACTCAGTCCGATCGAGGACTCCGACCTGGTGGCTCCCGCGATCCTGGTGGCGCTCGGCTTGCGCGAGTCGCCGAACGATCCGCCGGCGAACAAGCTCATCGAGTACCTGCGCGACCGCCACCTGCTTCTCATCGTGGACAACTTTGAACAAGTCATGCCGGCCGCGCGGTTGATCGGCGACCTCCTCAAGGCCAGCCCCCGCCTGAACGTCGTCGTCACCAGCAGGGCCACTCTCCACATATATGGCGAGCGCGAATACGCTGTCCCGCCCCTGACCCTGCCACAGCCTGGCGCAGCTATCGACCCTGCCTCCGTCTCGCAGTACGAGGCTGTCGCACTCTTCATCCAGCGCGCCGCGGCGGTCCGACCGGACTTTCAGATCACGGCCGCCAACGCCCCTGCCGTGGCCGAGATCTGCAGCCGCCTCGACGGCCTGCCGCTGGCCATCGAGCTGGCTGCCGCCCGGGTCAAGCTCCTCCCGCCCCAGGCCCTCCTTGCCCGCCTTGGCCAGCGCCTCGAGGCGCTCGAGGCCGGCTCACGTGACTTGCCGGCTCGGCAACGAACCCTGCGCGGAGCCATTGCCTGGAGCCACGACCTGCTCGACGAGCCGGCCCGAAGGCTGTTCGCTCGCTTCTCGGTCTTCGTCGATGGGGCGAGTCTGGCGGCCGCGGAGGCGGTGTGCAGCGATGTTGGTCTCGACGTGCTGTCGGGTCTCTCCGGTCTGGTCGATCAGAGCCTGATACGCCAGGAGGAGACCGACGGAGAGCCGCGCTTCACCATGCTCGCCACGATCCGTGAGTTCGCCCTCGAGCGGCTTGCCTGGAACGGCGAGGTCGAGGCGATGGCCGGGCGCCATGCCGCCTTCTTCGTTGCGATGGCGGAGGCTTCGGCTCCCGGACTGACCGGCCCGAACCAGAAGCGGCTTCTGGACGACCTCGTCCGCGAGAACGGCAACCTCCGGGCGGCGGTCAACTGGTCGATCGAAAGCAACTCAGTCGAGACGGCGCTGAGGCTGGGCTCTGCTCTGTGGCGGTTCTGGCAGATGCGGGGCATGTTGCGTGAGGGGGCGGCCGTCCTCGAGCGGACCCTGGCGGTGCCTGATCAGGACGGCCACCCGCTGGAACGATCGAAGGCCCTGGAAGCCGCCGGCGGTGTGGCGTACTGGCGGGCAGAGATGACCAGCGCAATGGCGTACTACGAGGCTTGTCTGGAGCTGTGCCGAAAGATCGGCGACCGCCGGGCCATCGCCAACGCGCTCTACAATCTCGGGTTTCCGACGCTGATAAACCGGGAGGACATCCCCAAATCGCGCGCGGCCTTCGAGGAGAGCCTGGCTATGTACCGCGACCTCGGGGATACGGAGATGATCGCTCGCGTGCTGTGGGGGCTTGGGAACGCCTACTACTTCGGCGACGACAACGAGGCCGCCCGAGACACGCTGGTCGAGGATGTCGAGATGCTCCGGCGCATGTCGGACCCTTTCAGCCTGGCCTGGGCGTTCCACACCCTCGGGCTCGCCTACGACAAGCTGGGCCAGACGGTGGCCCAGTCCGGACCGCTGTGGCGCGAAGCCCTCGAGCACTTCGCCGGCGTGGGAGACATTTCGGGCATGACCATCCTGCTTGGAGACTTCGGAATCCTCGCAGCGGCTGAGGGCGACCTGCTGCGGGCGGTCCGCCTGAGCGCCGCGGCCGATCGGCTCGCCCGTACCGGCGGGACGGAGCTCGGGTCGCTGACCGAGCGCACCACCGCCGTTCATCCGGACACGAGCTCGCTCGACCCGGCGGACGTCGAGGCGGCGCTGAGCGAGGGCGGACGCATGACCGTCGACGCAGCCGTGGCCTATGCATTGGGGCGAGAGAGTCGTCCATGAACCGCCGCACCGGCACGCTGCTCGCGGCGATCCTGGGCTCGGCGATCGTCTTCCTGGACTCGACCGTGGTGAACGTCGCGCTGCAGCGGATCGGTCAGGATCTGCCGAGCGCCAACCTCGGGGCCCTCGAGGGTGAGTCCTACGTCTATAACGCCTACCTGCTCAGCCTCAGCGCGCTGCTGATCCTCGCCGGCGCCCTCGCCGACGCGTACGGTCGGCGCCGCCTCTTCGTCATCGGCCTCGTCGGTTTCGGCGGCTCGTCGATCCTGTGCGGGGTCGCCCCCAGCATGGAGACGCTGATCGTCTTCCGCATCGTCCAGGGCGGAGCCGGAGCGTTGCTGGTGCCCGGATCGCTGGCCTTGCTGACGCACACCTTCGAAGGCGCCGAGCGTGGCCGCGCCATCGGATTGTGGGCTGCCGCATCGGCCGCAACCGTCATCCTCGGTCCGGTGATCGGTGGCGTTCTGGTCGAGACGATCTCGTGGCGAGCGGTCTTCTTCATGAACGTGCCGCTGATCGCGATCGCGCTATTCGCCGCATGGCGGTACGTGGAGGAGAGCAGCGATCCGAACGCAGGCCGCTCGTTCGATTGGCTGGGCGCCGCGGTAGTCGCAGTGGCAGTGGGCGGTCTCACGTTCGGGGCCATCTACGGGCAGCAGCATCAGTGGGATAGCCCGGTTGGTCCCGCGTTCATCGTCGTGGGGGCGGCGGCAACCGTCCTGTTCGTGATTCTGATGGCCCGCGGCCGCAATCCACTGGTACCGCTCGGTCTCTTCCGCTCGCGCAACTTCGCGGTGACGAACCTCTCGACGTTCCTCATCTACGGCGCCCTGTACGTGACCGGGTATCAGCAGTCGATCTTCAGCCAGGGCACGCTCGGCTACTCCGCCGCTGCGGCGGGCTTCATCGGCGTGCCGGGCGCGCTGATCCTGGTCCTGCTGTCGTCGCGGTTCGGCGTCCTGTGCGTCCGTTACGGGCCGAGGCTGTTCATGACCGTCGGCCCAGTGTTGATGGCGGTCGGCATCCTTTGGCTGACGCGAATGCCGGCGAGCAGCCCCGCCTGGAACCTCCAACCCGGCGATCCGTCCACGTGGCTCCCGTCGACCGGGTACCTGGCGGACTTCCTGCCGGAGACGATCCTCTTCGGGCTTGGTCTCGCGACGACCGTGGCTCCGCTGACGACCGCGCTGATGTCCTCCGTGCCTGAGAATCGCGCCGGGCTCGGTTCGGCCGTCAACAACGCCATCTCGAGGGTCGGCCCGCAGCTCGCCGGGGCTCTGATCTTCGTGGCGATCACAGGTGCCTTCTACGCCGATCTCTCGTCCAAGGTACCGGGGATCGACACCTCCTCGGCCCAGGTTCGGCAGGAGGTCTCGCCCCTCAACCGCCCGGACCCTGCGGCGAGTCCGGCCCTGGCGAACGGCGCCCGGGAGGCGTCCACCGATTCGTTCCGACTGGCGATGGGGATCGCCGCAGGGCTGCTCCTGGCCGGAGCGATCACGAACGGCATCGGGATACGAAACCCCAGGGTCACCGGCGCTAGCGATTCCGAAGCGCCCGAGACGGCTACGGCTGGCGTCGCCGCGGCCTAGCAGTCGGCGGCAGAGTCTCGCTCGAGCTGGGTGGAGAAGGCGCCTTCGGCCGAGTAGCCGCACGACCACTACCATGAAGAACGGCCTGCCCGTTTCCCGGGCAGGCCGTTCATTCTGACTCGATAAGCGACTAGAAAGGTCCGTTGGCGGTCAGCCACTCCTTGGCGATCGTGGGGATGTCCTTCTTGTCGAAGACATATTCGGAGTTCAGCTTGAGGAGCGCATCGGTCGTCATCTTGGCCGAGACGCCGTTCAGAATGGCTTCGAAGCCGGCCTTGTCCACCTTGGCCAGCAGATCGTTGCGCACCAGTGGCGCCAGGTTGTCGGCCGGCTGCGTGTGCTTGTCGTCGGTCAGGACGACCCAACCGTTCTTGAGGATGTCGGGCTGCGTCGAGCACAGCTCACCCACGGTGATCGTACCCGCCGTCAGCGCGTCGACCATGGGCTGGTCGCACGCCGAAAGCGGCAACGCGCTGGAGAGATCCAGGCCGTAGGCGGTCTTGAGCGCGGCGGCGCACACCGGGTTGGTCTGGCAGTCGGTTGCAACGCCGAACTTGAGCTGGGCTTGAACCGCTGTGGTGTCGCTGAGCGAGGCCAGATGGAATTGGTCGGCGGTGGCCTTGGTCACGACGAAGGCGTTCTGGTCGGCCGCGGGTGAGTATTTGAGAACGGTGATGCCGCCGCCCTTGCCGTTCAGGATCGTCTGCAGGGCTGCTGCGTTCGTCGCCGGGTCACCCGTGGTCTTCGTGGCATCGTAGTAGGCCAGACCGCTGCCGATGTACTCCGGCTTGACGTCGATCTGGCCGCCCTCGAGGGCAGCAGCGGTGACCTTGCGGGTTCCGAGCCCAAGGCCGGTCCGGTCGACCTTGTAACCCTTGGCCTCGAGAGCCTGCGAGTAGATCTCGGCCATGAGCTTCGATTCGTAGAAGCCGTCCGAACCCATCTTTATGGTCGGGCTGGCTGCGCTTGGACTGCTTGCCCCACCCGTCGAGCAGGCGCTCGCAAGCACCAGCACCGACGCCCCGAGGACGAGCATGCGGGGTATCCGCATCTGGGTATCCTCCCGATTGCATCGGTCGCGCGATCCCATGGTTGAGTCGCCACGAACGCACCGACTATAGGTTGCGCAGACGCACCAATCGATAGGGCAATTGCTCGCGCCCGTCCAACGCGACAGGCGACGACCCTTGGCTCAGTTCGCGGTACGCGTCCTCAGGCCGGACGAGACCACGCGCCGCTCGAGGAGCGTGAACAGGGCCAGCGTGGTCAGGGCCAGCGCCGCAACGAGCACCACGCCGCCGAACAGCTCGCCGTTGTCCTGGTTCGCCTCTCCCAAGACGAGGTATCTCCCCAGACCGCCAAAGCCGAACTCGGCTCCGAGTGTGGCCGTCGCGATGACCTGGACCGCCGCGGAACGGACGCCGGTCGCCAGAACCGGCAAGGCGATCGGCATCTCGACGCCGAACAGGACCTGACGTTCCCGCATCCCCATTCCCCGCGCCGCCTCCACCAGGTCGCGGTCCACTCCGGCCACGCCTTGATATGAGTTGACGAGGATCGGCGGTCCGGCGAGGACGATCATCGCGATCACCGTCGGATACAAGGTGAAGCCGAGGTTCCGATCGATCGACGTAGTAAACGGCACCAGCAACCCGATGACCGCGAACGAGGGCAGCGCCCGCCAGGCGTTAGCCGAGCTCACGACCAGCCACGAGAAACGGCCGGTATGGCCGATCCACAGGCCCAGCGGCATGGCTACACAGCCCGACAGGATCAGCGAGACGCCGCTCAGGGCGACATGCTCTAGCAGCCGCCAGGGGATTCCGTTGGTCCCCTGCCAATGCGCAGGGTCGGTCAGCCACTGCGCGGTGGCCGTGAGGATGTCCATCACCGAGCCACGTTGCGTGCCGCGGCCCACGGGGTCAGCAGCCGCTGCAACAGGACGCAGCCGAAGTCTGCCAGCGCCGCCAGAGCAATCGACAGCAATCCGCCGACGAGAATCTCCGTCGTAAAGGTGCGATGGTAGCCGTCGAGGATGTAGTAGCCGAGCCCGCCGAAGCTGTCGCCGAGGATCGCCGAGACGGTCACGAGGCCGATGGTCGAGACGGTCGCAAGACGCAGCCCCGCCACCACCAGTGGGACGGCGAGGGGTAGCTCGACCTGCCACCAGCGTTGCGACGACGTGTAGCCGAGACCATCGGCGGCCTCGAGAACGTCGGCCGGCACGGCGTCGAACCCGGCGACGATGTTCGGCACGAAGAGGACGAGGGTGTACAGAACGAGCGGGATCTCAACGGATAGCGTTGATAGACCGGTGACCACGACCAGCACGGGGAACACGGCGAAGCTCGGGATCGTATAGACCCCGGTTGCGAGGACGGAGATGGCCGGGAAGAGCCTGCGCCGCCTGATCGAAATCGCGGCCAGCACGAACGAGATGGCGAACCCGATCCCGACGGCCAGTCCGGCGAGATAGATGTGCTGGCCAACGCGGTCGGCTATGGGTCCGAGATGGGCAAACAGCCAGTCCCACCGGACGAGCGGCTCGCCGCTCATGTCAGAGCCGCGCCCGCCAGATCGGCAGCGAGCGCGCTTGCGATGGCATCGACAGTTACGAGGCCGCGAGGCCGGCCCGCCTCATCGACCGCGAGCCCGCCGCGCGTATCCGCCGCGAGCAGGATCGAGAGGGCGTCACGCAACGTCGTCGCGGGCGGAAGCACTGGCAGGTCGCCCGGCTGCGCCAGAGGCTCGACCCCGAGATCCGCCACGGTCCGGAGCGAGAGGCGCTTGAGGCCGCGATCCTGGCCGACGAACTGGGCCACGAACGGCGACGCGGGGTGGGCCAGGATCTCGTCCGGCGGCCCGAACTGGGCCAGCCGCCCGCCCTCGGTCATGACCACGATCAGGTCGCCCATCTTGATCGCCTCGTCGATATCGTGAGTGACGAAGACGATCGTCTTGGCCAGCTCGCGCTGCAGCCGCAGGAACTCGTCCTGGAGCCGTGCACGAACGATCGGGTCGACTGCGGCGAAGGGCTCATCCATGAGCATTAGCAACGGATCCGCGGCCAGGGCCCGCGCCACGCCAACGCGCTGCCGCTCCCCGCCGGAGAGTTGCGAAGGGTAGCGGTCGCCATATCGGTCGGGGTCGAGCCCGACCATCGACAGCAGCTCGTCCGTTCGGGCCCGCTGGCGTTGGTTCGACCAGCCCACCAGCGACGGCACGACGGCCACGTTGCGACCGATGGTCAGGTGCGGGAAGAGGCCAACCTGCTGGATCACGTAGCCGATGCGCCGTCTCAGAGCCGTGACATCTTCGGTCTGGACGTCGACGCCGTCCAGCAGGATCTGACCGCTGCTCGGCTCGATCAGGCGATTGACCATCTTGAGGCTGGTCGTCTTGCCGCAGCCGGATGGGCCGACCAGTACGCAAATCGAGCCGGCGGGCACCTCGAACGATAGGTCGTTCACGGCCCCCGGAGTCCCGGGCCCGGCCGAATACCGTTTGGTCACGTCGCGGAACTCGAGCGACGCGGCGCGTGTTCCGGCCTGCGCGGGAGCCGTCATCCCTTCCTCCCGTTCACATCCCGAGTCTACACACGGCCGCCCCAGACTCCCACAGGTTTGAAGCTCATCGGCACGTCGACGAGGATCAGCTCGCTCGGCTCGCGAGCCGTGATCTGGAGAGAAGGCTGGTTCGTCACCTTCGCGGCGTCGCCCGTCGAGACGTCCTGGCCGTCGAACGTCGCCGCTCCACCTATCAGATACGCGTAGACCCCGCGGCCATCGCCGATCGGGTGCGTGACCTCCGTGCCCGCATCGAGCGCGGCGACGTAGACCGACGCCTGCTGGTGGACCTTGACGGCGCCGTCTCCGTCGGGGCCAACGATCCGGAGCAACCGGTTGGCTCGGTCCTCACGGGTGAAAACGCGCTGCTCGACCGCGGGTGGCAGATCGGCGGTGTCCGGCAGGATCCAGATCTGGATGAACCGCATCGGCTCGGTCTTCGAGGCGTTCTGCTCCGAATGGAGCGCGCCCGAGCCGAGGGTCATGCGCTGTACGGACCCGGCCGGCAGGGGCCCGTAGGCGCCCCCGACGTTGTCCTCGTGCCCGAACGAACCCTCGACCACGTAGGTGATCCCCTCGACGTCGCGGTGCGGGTGGAGCGGCCAGGTGGCTCCGGCTATCAGGCGGTCGTCGTTGAAGACCCGCATGGCACCGAAGTGGTCGTTGTCGGGGTCGCGGTAGCGGTCGAACGAGAAATGCCAGCGAGCATGGAACCACTCGCCGTCCGTCTCGTATATCTCCCGGTCGCGTCGAATTCTGATCATGGCGTTCCTCCACTCCCAACCCTATGGCGTCCGACTCGACCCGCAGCGAGGCGGCCGCGCAAGGTTCAGTGGGCGGATCAGCACGCGGGCGTGCTTTCCGCCCGGCGTCGCCCGGAGGGGCACGAAGCCTAGAGCCGGCAGGCTCCGAGCAGTCTTTGGGATGGCGCTGAACAACGGGCTCGCTTGCCACGTCTGGACTTCTGCACACGCTCGAGACAACCGTGACTCTAGGAGAGCCCACCATGCGTCGCCAGGCGATCGTCCTGCTCGCCGTGATCACATCCCCTGTGATCAGCTTCACCGCGATCTGGTAGCGGAGCCAAGTCGGTGCGATCGCGGCACGTGCGACCTTCGCGCAAATTGGGACGCGAGCCGGCCGGGTGGCCAGGCTCCCGGAGCCGGTTGCGCGCCGACCTGCCGTCCAAGCCCGGTGCCTGGCTGGCCGGGATCCAGCACGGGCGACCGACGCCATCCGTGCTCCCTGGCGGTCAGATTTCGTGGCAGCGGGCGGCCGAGACCACTTGCGACTCCTCCGCGGTTGAGGGACCATGCGGCCTTCATCGCCTCGGGACCCACTCGAGATTCCTGGATTGGAGCAGCAATGTGAAGCCAGTCGCCGAGTTCAGCACCTTCGAGGAGCTCGACATGCGCGTGGGTCGCGTGATCGCCGTCGAGATCTCGCTGGCGCGAAAGCCGACCTACCGCCTCACCGTCGACTTCGGCCCGGAGATCGGCATCAAGCGCTCGGTCGGCGCGTACCGCAACTACGCGCCTGAAGAGTTGGTCGGTCACCTGGTCGTTGGCGTCGTCAATTTCCCATCCAAGAAGATGGGCCCGGAGGTCTCCGAGGTGCTCGTGCTCGGCGTCGAGAACGACCGGGGCGAGATCATCCACCTGACGACCGAATCCGAGGTTCCGCTCGGCGTGAAGGTCTTCTGAGAGCACCTGGCGCGCCGGAACGCAGACGGCCACGGCACCTGACGTCCTGGCGGCGCCGAGCCTACCGAAGGCCCCACTGCTCTTTCAGCCCGAGGACCTGCTGACCCGCCTCAGTCTGCAATGCCGCGGCCTGTGCATCTGGGACGCCATCGTGGAAAGCCAGACCCTCGGGGCTCTGTCCGAAGATCGAGGCGTAGAAGACGCACGCGGCCAGGTACGTTCCGGCCGTGCTGGGGTGGCTCCCGTCGTCTGCCCAGAGACCGATATCGGGGTGGTCGTGGCGGACGATGTACCAGGTGAACCCGACCGGGGCCACCGGCACCCCGAGCTCCTGGGCGACGTCGAGATAGCCGGCGTCGATCTGCTGCTGCATGCTCTCGTAGGTAGGCAGCCCCAACGACGCCAGGCCGTCTCTGTGGGCCCACGTCATGAATAGGATCGGGGTCGCGCCGGCAGATTCGACCGCGCTCGCCAGAGTCCGCGCCGCGGGGTACGTGTAGTAGTCGCGACCGGCCGGGGTGGCGGGCGTCTCGCTCTGCTCCTGCAGTACTACGTATGTCCAACCGCCCGCCGCGATCTTGCCCAGAGAGTCGGAGGAGGCGGAGTGGTCGGCCAGGGTCTCTCCGCCGTTAGCAACCATCGCGACCGCCACGGGCCGCCCGCCGGATTGAGCGAGCTGGTCGAATGTCGAGGGCAGATCGTTCACGTACGTGTAGCTGTTGCCGAGGAAGAGCACGCGTGTGCAGCCGCCGGCTCCGGCGCCGGCTCCGCACGTGGGCCCGGCCGCGCCGCCACAGCCCGCGACGAAGAGCAGCCCGAGGCAGACCAGCAGACCCAATGCGGGTCTGAGCGCGGCGCCGACCCGGGACCAGCTCTCGACAGCCATGGCCCGAAGTATCGGTCCGCGCCCGGTCCTCGGTGAGCTGGAGCACGCAGCACGCGGCTGGCGACTACGGGGTCCACGTCTCCGCACCGACGGTGGTCACCGTGCTGGGGGAGTAGCAGATCGGATGTTTCGGGTCGGGGCTGATGGGCTTGGCGACGATCCTACCCAGACCGAACGGCATGACTGCGGCGACCACCATGGGCTGTGACGGGTCGGCCTTGCACCAGTTCCCCCAGTCGACGATGGTGTTGACCGCCCCGTTTGGAGCCAGTGGGTAGACGGGGTCGCCGGTCGAAATCTCCGAGCCCGCCGTTCCGGAGTCGGCGATCACCTTGCCCGTGCCGTCGACGATCTGCGTCCGGGGCGTGCCGCGCATGTTGCAGCTCGCCGACGAGACGTTGGTGGCCGTTATGTGGCCGTAGGTGTCGGCGCTGCCGTCACCCTCCCACAGCGTGAGCGAGATCTGGAGCTCGGCGCCTGTGCATAGCCCGATGGCGAGTGCCGGCAGCGGCGTCGGGGTGGGCGCGGGAGTCGCCGGATGCGGAGTCGGAGTCGGCGCGGGTGTCGGGGCTGGCGTGTCGGTCGGAATGGCCGTTGGCGTTGGCGTGGGGGTATCGGCCACGGTGGGAACTGGCGTGAGCGTCGGGGTCGCCGTCGTGCCGGCGACGCTCGACATCGGGAGAGGCGTCGGGGTTGCGCCCGACGCCGTGCAGCCGGCCGCGGCAATCGCAACGGCCAGGCAGACGGCGGTGGCTAGTCGGCGCCGGGACCCGATGGCGGCAGAACCGAGCCCGGAGGGGGCCGCGGGCGTCAAGGTCGGCAATGCATCCTCCTCCGCGCCGGGGGGCTGCGGCGTTTCCGATGAGACGCGTCGGACACGACGCGGCCGAATTGTCTCAGCGGCTATCGGCGGCGGACGCAAATCCGCATCAAAGACCTGACGTGTGAGACGAGCGATCCACGGGCCGGGCCGCCTCTGGCCGGCAGCGGACAGGGTCGAAAGGGCGGCGACCGAGGCGTCTTCGCTCCTGCGCGAAATCTCCAACACGAGCACAATCTGCTCATGGCTCCGGACGACGACCACCGCTACGACGCCTTCATCGACAGTTTCGCCCACCTCATGCAGTCGCAGCGTGGAGTGCCGCTCGTCGGTGGCCGTATCTTCGCCTTCCTCCTGGTTTGCGAGCCGGCCGAGCAGACCGCCGCACAGATTTCCGCCTGAGTAGGCGCCAGTCTCGGCACCGTCAGCTCCATGACCCGGCTCCTGCTGAGCGCCCGGCTGATCGAGCGCGTCAGGCGCCGCGGCGAGCGCTCTGCCGTCTACGCCATCGCCCCCGGCGCAATGAGCAGCATCACGCGGGCCACGATCGATGCGGTCTGGACGTTCCGAGAGATGACCGACCGGGGGCTGGCGTTGATGGCCGACCGGCCGCCTGGGGCCAAGGCACGGCTCCAGGAACTCAGAGACCTCTATCTGTTCTTCGAAGAATCCATACCCGCCCTGCTGGAGGGCTGGGAGAAGGGGCGACGGGAGATCAACGCATGACATCGGTGATTCGGACCGAGAAGCTCACGAAGTCCTACGGATCACACCGTGGGATCGTCGATGTGGACCTCGACGTGCAGAAGGGCGAGGTCTTTGGCTTCCTCGGGCCGAACGGCGCCGGCAAGACGACCACGATCCGCACCCTGCTCGACCTGATCCGGCCCACCGGCGGCCACGCCTACGTGTTCGATATCGAGTCGTCGGCCAACCCCGCGGCGATCCATCGCCGCATCGGCTATCTCCCCGGTGAGTTCGCGCTCTACGACCGACTGACAGGCGGCCAGACGCTGGAGTACTTCGGCAACCTCCGCGGCGGAGTCGACAGGGCCTATCAGGCCGAGCTGATCGCGCGGTTCGACCTGGACCCGAGCCGCAGATTCCGCGAGTACTCGAAGGGCAACAAGCAGAAGGTCGGGCTCGTTGCGGCCCTGCAGCATCGCCCCGAGCTCCTTCTGCTCGATGAGCCCACGGCCGGACTCGACCCGCTCGTCCAGCAGACCTTCTTCGGCATGCTGCGCGATGCCGTCAAGGAAGGAAGCACCGTCTTCCTGTCGAGCCACATCCTCAGCGAGGTCGAGCGCAGCTGCGATCGCGTGGCCATCATCCGCGACGGTCGCATCGTCCAGACCGGTCGGGTCGATGCCCTGCGCGACCTGGCCCATCACCACGTGGAGCTACGCTTCGCCGGCGATCCGCCTGCGGCCGAATTCGCCGCCATCGACGGCGTCAGCGACATCCAGGTCGAAAACCATCTGCTGCGGCTGCGCGTCCTGGGCCCAATCACGCCCGTCGTGGAAGCCGCGGCCCGGCTCGGCGTGACGGACTTCCTCAGCCGCGAGCCCAGCCTCGAGGAGACGTTCCTGGCCCAGTACGGCCGTGAGGCCGTCGAGGTGAAGTGATGGCCGCTCGAGCAGGCAACCCGCCCGTGGCGCATGCCCCGTCGGTTTCGCTGTGGAGCCGCTTCTACGGCTTCGGCAGCGTCTATGCGAAGACGATCCGCGATTCGCGCCTGGCCTTCCTCGTCGTCGCCGGGCTGCTCGGCGGGATCATGCTGGTCGGCTGTGAGGCTTTCGGGGCTGCCTATGCCACACCGGCCTCGCGGGTCGATCTGAAGAGCGTGATTGACAACATTCCCGCTGTGCTCAAGGGCCTCTACAACAACCCAGTCAATGTAGAGACGCTCGGGGGCTCGCTTTCGTGGAAGTACGGCCCGATCTTTGCTCTGGTCGCGGGGCTGTGGTCCGTTGTGGCGCTATCGGGCACGCTCGCCTCGGAGTCGCGGCGGGGCAGCCTGGACATGGTCGCTGCCGCTCCGTTCGGCAAGAGCCGGATCGCTATCGAGAAGCTGGCCGCGCATCTGACCGGGATGGTCGGCGCGATGATCTTCCTGACCGTCGTTAGCTGGGTCGGCAGCAACGCCTTTGGTACGCTGCCCGGCGACGCACTCCCGCTCGAGGCTGCCGTAGGATTCTCGCTCTGGGTCGGGTTGATCGCCCTCGTCTCGGGCTCGGTTGCCTGGGCCCTCGCTCCGTTCCTCGGGCGTGCCAGCGCCGCGGGCGTCGCCGGCGCGCTGCTGCTCGGCGGGTACGTGGTCAGCGGTTACTCGACTTCCGTGCCGGCGCTGCGGCTTCCGGCGGACCTGACCCCGTTCCACTGGACCGCGTCGCACCTGCCTCTCGCCGGCCAGTACGACTGGGTCTCGCTTGTTCCGGTAGCGTTCCTCGCCGCGGTCCTCTTCGCGGTCGGCGTCGTCGCCTTCGAACGGCGCGACCTCGGTTCTTCGAGCGCGATCCCAACGCCGAGCATGCCCGGCGCCCTGCTGGGCGTCCGCGGTCCGACCGGTCGAGCCTTCGGCGAGCGCCTGCCCCTCGGGCTCGCCTGGGGCATTGGCCTGGCGATCTACGCGCTCCTCGTCGCCGCCTCCAGCCGGTCATTCGCAGTGGAACTGCAGAAGTCGCCCGACACGTACAAGCTCTTCGCTACGCTCTTCAAGGGCTATGACATCAGCACCGGAGGCGGGTTCTTACAGCTGATCTTCGTGTACCTAGGGTTCGTCGTGGCCGGTTTGGGCGCCTCGACGCTCGTGGCGGGTTGGGCTTCCGACGAGAACGGCCGCAGGCTCGAGATGCTGCTAGCCAGCCCGCTCGGTCGGGCCCGGTGGGCCATCTCTGGCGGCATCGGCGTCTTCGGGGCGATCGCGGTGATGACCGGGCTCTCCATGCTCGGGATCGCGATCGGCGTCGCCTCGGCCGGCACAGACGTAGTGACCCCGACGGCGGGCGCGCTGGTCATCGGCTTGTACGCGGCCGCGGTAGCGGGGATCGGCTTCGCGATCGGCGGCCTCTTCCGGAACACCTTCGCTGGTGAGGCCGTGGCGGTTGTGGTCATCGCGACCTTCCTGATCGACTTCCTGGCGCCCGCCCTGAACTTGCCCGATTGGGTCCATCAGCTGGCGCTGACGGCACACCTGGGTCAGCCGATGGTCGGCAACTGGGCCCCGGCCGGGATGGTCGCCTGCCTGGCGATCGCGGTTGGCGGTCTGGCGATCGGCGGGATCGGGATCCGCCGTCGCGACATCGGCTGAACGGCCGGCCCAGCCGCCGCGACCACCGCCCCTTCTCTCCGGCTGCGGCCTCCGTTAGCCACGCCGCCGCCCACGTCTGACGGTGGCGGCGGCTTGCCGCCCCCCTCGCAGCGCCGGGCGGAGATCACGACTCCTCCGGATCGCATTCACGACTCCTTCACAGCCGATCGCCAGTCTTCGAGCCGAGGTTGGCAAATGCTCCCGGCCGACCGTGAAGACTTCGGGGCGCGAATCGTTAGGAGATCAAATGAGACACGGGGGCGGCTTCAGAGTTCTGGCCGCATTAGTCCTGGTGGGGGTGATCGCGGCCCTCACCGCCGGTGCATACGGCGCCGGCTTCGCCGCAGGTTCTACTTCGGGCGCGACGAACGTCTCGCCGTGGGTCTACGGCGGGGCATTTGGTGCGGGGCACGTCATCGGCTTCTTCGTTACCGTGCTGGTCCTCATCGTCCTGTTCCGCGTGCTGGTGTTCGCCTTCGTGGGCCATCGCCATCCGTGGTGGGGCCGTCGTGGCTACTGGCGCGGCGGCTCGGAGGGCACGATGCCCGCCGACGGCCCCGGCGGTTGGCATCGAGGCGAATGGCGCGACGCAGCCCAGGCAACCTTCGACGACTACCACAACCGCGCCCACGCCACCCCGCCGGCATCCACCGGCGGCGACCCCAACAAGCCTGCTGCAAGCTAGAACGCTGCGGAGCCGAACAGACGGCGGCAACCGCGCGGCCCGGCGAGCGGCGTAACCCGAACCCGAGGGCGAAGGCGTCAAACCTTCGCCCTCGCCGGCACCTCCGCGCCGTAGGATGAGAGCACAGTGAAAACCGTCCTGGTCGTTGACGACGAACCTCGCATCGTCGAGCTTGCTCGCGACTACCTCGAGCACGCGGGCTTCGGCGTCATCATCGCAACCGACGGACCATCCGCCCTGACCGCCGTCCACCTTCGAAAGCCGGACGTGCTGGTGCTCGATCTGGGTCTGCCGGGCATGGACGGCCTGGACGTGGCCCGGACGATCCGGCGCGACTCCACGCTCCCCATCATCATGCTCACCGCGCGCGACGACGAACTGGACCGCGTCCTCGGCCTGGAGATCGGAGCCGACGACTACGTGACCAAGCCCTTCAGCCCGCGCGAGCTGGTGGCTCGAATCAGGGCCATCCTCCGCCGGGTGGACCGCGAGACCGAGCCGAGCGATCGCATCGAGCAGGGCGACGTTTCGATCGATGTCGCTCGCATGCGCGTCGCCGTCGCCGGCCGGGTCGTCGAGCTGACGGCTACCGAGTTCCAGCTGCTGGTGACCCTGGCCCGCCAGCCCGGCCGCATCTTCACCCGATCGCAGCTGCTCGACGCCATCCACGGCGTGGCCTTCGAGTCGTACGAACGGGCCATCGACGCTCACGTCAAGAACCTGCGGCGCAAGCTCGAAGAGGACCCGGGTCGGCCGCGATACGTTCTGACCGTCTACGGCATGGGCTACCGATTTGCCGAGGAGCCCGAGTGAGCGGTCCGAGCCTTCCTCCGGACGAGCGGCCGCCCGTGGATGACTGGGCTGACCGCGGCGCCGAGCCTCCCGCTTCCCGCGGTCGCGGTCCGCGCCACCGCCACCGATTCGAGCGCTACGGCCGGGGGCCACACGGCCCTTGGGATTCTCGCTATTTCCGCCCGCGGCCCAAGTGGTGGCCCGAGGACGAGCCCTGGCCGCCGGCCGGGAATTTCCCCTGGCGCAAGGTCCGGCGCCGGTTCTTCATTCGGTTCGCGATAGCGGTCACTCTGGTCTCCGTGCTCGTGGTGGCCGTGCCCATCTTCGTGGTCGGCCAGCTGCTGTCGGCCTCCGGCCTGTCGAGCGACGCCTATTCGGCCGCTGCCGTGATCATCGTCGTGTTCGTAGCGCTCGCCGTCCTAGGCACGGCAAGAGGCGCCAGGCGTTTCGCAGTCCCGTTTGGGGATCTCATCGAAGCCGCAGGCAAGGTGGAGGCCGGTGATTACAGCGCCCGGGTGCAGATAGCTCGCCACGGCGTGCGCGAGCTACGCTGGCTGGCCGAGTCGTTCAACTCGATGGCGGCGCGTCTCGAGGCGGACGAGAGACAGCGCCGCTCGCTGCTTGCAGACGTCAGCCACGAGCTGCGCACGCCGCTGGCCGTACTCCGAGGCGAGATCGAGGCCATGATCGACGGCGTCCATCCCATGGACGAGGTGCATCTGGACGCCGCGGTGGACCAGATCGAGATGGTCACCAAGCTCGTGGAGGACCTCCGCACCCTGGCGCTAGCGGAGGGAGGTACGCTCCCGCTGCACAAGGAACCGACCGATCTGACGATCCTGGCTCAGGAAGCGGCGACGGCCTTCGAGGGTCTGGCCGCGACTGCCGGCGTGGAGCTTACGGTCCGGATGGCGGACGACCTGCCTCTCGTCGACCTGGACCCGCTGCGCATCCAGCAGGTCATCGGCAACCTGGTCGCCAATGCCCTGCGGTACGCGCCGGCCGGGAGCACCGTCACGATAGCCGGCCGGACTCGACCACAAGGGGTCGAGGTTTCCGTCGTGGACCGCGGGCCGGGCATCGACCCTGAGCTTCTGCCGAATCTCTTCGATCGATTTGCCAAGACGGACGACTCACGCGGATCGGGCCTGGGGCTCGCGATCGCGCGGCAGCTGGTGGAGGCCCACGGGGGAACGATCAGGGCCGATCGCCCGGAGGACGGCGGCACGGCCATCACCTTCGAGCTGCCGAGCGGGCTCGAGACATGAACAGAGGCGGTCGAGCGACCGCCTCTGTTGGAGGATCAGAGACCCGCCGATTCCAGGCAGGCGGAGCCGATCAACTCGGCGGCTGGCCGAGTGTGATGCTGAGCGTCGAGGTGGTCCCGTCCTGATGCTGAACCTTGAGCTTGACGACGTCGCCCGGGTGGTGGGCGGCGACCGCATCGATCAAGGTTGTGCCGTCAGGGGTCAAGGTCGAGTCGATGGAGAGGACGATATCCCCTACCACGACGCCGGCCGTGGCCGCCGGTCCGCCGGCGGTAACCGCCACGACGACCGGTCCGGCCGTTCCGTCGCGGAGCTGGACGCCCACGTAGGCGCGACCGGAGTTGGTCACTTTGCCGGCCGTGATCAGCTGATCGGCGATCGTCTTGGCACGATTGCTAGAGATGGCAAACCCGATGCCGGAAGCGGCGCCGCCGAGCTGGGGGTCGGTGGCCGCGAGGGTCGGGATGCCGACCACGTGGCCGTTGAGGTCGACTAGAGCGCCGCCGCTGTTACCGGGGTTGATAGCGGCGCTCGTCTGGATGACATCCGGGAGAGCGTAGCCGTTCGGTTCGCTGACCTGCCGTCCGAGCGCGCTGACGATGCCCTCGGTCACGCTCGACTGGAGTCCGAGCGGATTGCCCATGGCCAGCACGAAGTCGCCGACGGCGAGCTGTGAAGAATCGCCGAAAGTAGCCGGAGTCAGGCCCGTGGCGTTGATGTGGATGACGGCGATGTCATCCGGGGTGTAGCTGCCGACGAGCGTCCCGGGGTAGGTATGGCCGTTGGAAAGAGTCACGGTGAAGGTCGTTGACGTGCCCACGACATGGGCGTTGGTTACGATGTCGCCCTTGGAGTCGTAGATGACGCCGGAGCCGAGGCCTGCGTCGGTCTCGATTTCCACGACCGCCGGCGTGACCTGCTTGATCACCGCGACCATCTGATCCTGGAGGGTGAGAGCCGCCCCGCCGGCGAGATTCGAGGACGCCGGGGTGGACGTAGCGGTCGGGAGCACCGCCGGGACCGTGTTCATCTGGGTTGGCGTCGCCGTTGCGCCAAGGGCCGCGTCGAGCTTGGCCGTAGTCCCGTTCGGGACACTCGAGGCACATGCCGCCGCCACGACCGCCACCAGGGTGAGGGCCGTGATGGGGGCGGCGATGCGCTGGCTGAACCGCCGCGTGTCGGACACCATGAGTACCTCCTGCTGGCCGCTTTCCTGCACACCGCGGCACCGAAGCGAGGTTCATGGTTGGTCCGCCGGCTGAATTGGACCTGAAGCCGCCGGCCTGTGGGTCGCAGCCGATCCAAACGGTCCGCGGCTAGACGCTTTGCGCCGCGCTCGGCTCCTGCGGACGCCTGCCGCGATCGTCACGATCGTCGTCGCCAAAGCAGGTCGACTCGAAGATGAAGAGCCGCGTCGCGCCGTCACGCCAGGCATCGGCCGGCAGATTCGCCTTGCGGCAGACTGCCGCGAGCATCGCCCTCTCATCCCACCCCTGCTCGATCGCAACCTGGGGCAGCAGCAGGGCCCGGTGTGCGCCCCTCTCGACGACGATGCCGTGGCGCCCGGCCACGAAGCCGGCCGGATCGCGCAGCTCCATGGGCGGCTCGAGGACCGAGACCTCAAGTTCGAGAGCCGGCAGCTCCGACTCGTCGACGGGCAGGAAGCGCGGGTCGTCGAGCGCGGCCGCGACGGCCGCTTCGCGAACGTTGAGCCAAAGCGGAACGTCGAAGCGCATCAAGCCGATGCAACCGCGGAGCTCCCCATGCTCGTGGATGGTCACGAAAGCAGCGGCCGGGGCGGTCAGGTCTGGGGATAGCGGGGTTTCCACCTGATCGACCGGCACGGTTCGACACACTGCCGTCCCGATCGCCCGGCGGGCGACGGCCAGGAGCTGGCGCCGGTCCGACGCGTCCAGTTGCTTCACGAATGCCTCGCTGACTCCCCTGTTCGAGGCTACGCACGTGGCTGCTGCGCGCCAGAGTCGAATGGCGTGTTGTTGAGGTCACCGCGCCGTGGGAGCCGTCAGGTTCGCCTCCTCGTCTGGCCCCGAGGGATGTCCGCCCCAAGGCACCTCGAGTGCAGCAACAGGTCGGGAGGCTCGTTGGTGTCTCGAAATCGATTCCTGATGGCCGCAATGCCGGGGATGGTATGCTGTATGCGATTGCGGGGGCCGATCACATCTGCCGTCCCAGAAACCCAACCTGAGCGGGTGCGCCGCGGAGCACATCACAGTCGACCGAATCGACCGGCGTGCAATGTCAAGGCGCTGGCGCATTCGATGGCGAAGATAGAGTCGGCACGAATGGAGCAAGGCAGACAGATGCCAGCTAGACGCAGCAGGACCGCTTCCACGGCGTCGCGCCTCGATGCGACGCGAGGTGACGTCAGATCGACGCAACGAATCGGGTCGAATGGCTCCGGGCCGCCGACGGGCACGGGAGCCGCCCTTCCGCGTACGGGACGGCGCATCCCTACGATGCAAGACATTGCCGACGCGGCCGGCGTATCCCAGAGCACCGTCTCGCGCGTTCTCACCGGCGCCCCAAACGCGATCCCTATCAACCCGGCAACGCGCGAGCGAATTCTCGAAACCGCGCGACAGATGCATTACCGGCCGAATCCACTCGCCCGCGGTCTTCGCGGGGCCCGTACGATGCTTCTCGGCGTGATCGTGCGCGAGATCACGGACCCCTTCTTCGCTGGTGCGATCGACGCGGTCTCGACCGAGGCCAACCGTCGCGGCTACAACGTGGTCCTCGGCCATGCCCACAGTCGCACGGACGAGGCGATCGCCCTCCGCGCCGTTCTCGAGACGCGCCATTGCGATGCGATCATGCTGGTCGGAGACACGAGCGATCAGCCTCGTCTGATGGACGACCTCCGGGATACCAACGTCCCCATCGTCGGCCTGTGGCAAGGCACGAACCCAATGCCCGGCATTTCCATCATTGGCGTCGACAACAGGTCAGGCATTCGGGATCTGATGGATCATCTGCTCGGGCTCGGTCACCGCCGAATTGCGTTCATCGGCGGTGTGTTCCCGGAGGGGCGCCTGATCGGAGACATAGGCGAACGCCGTGCGGCGTTCCTGGAGCGAGCCGCGCTGGAGGGCTTGGAGACGCCGGACGGTTACATCCGGGACGCGCGGAACACGTTGAGCGGCGGAGCCGGCGCCCTGCGCGAGCTCTGTTCACTTTCGGAACCACCTACGGCGATCGTAGCGTCCACGGACGTGCTCGCCATCGGCGCTCTCCACGCGGCCTGCCACATGAGCATCGACGTACCGGGAGAGGTCTCCATTGTCGGGTTCGACGATCTGCCATTGGCGGCGTACATGACACCTGCTCTGACTACGGTCTGCATGCCGATTGCCGAGATGGCGGCTGCGGGCGTGAAGGCGGCCGTAGATGCGGACCAGGACGGTGAGGCGGCGCTCCAGATCCTCAGGCCGACGATGGTGATCCGTGAGTCGTCCGGACCTGCCCCGCGAGTCGCGCATGAAGCGCGCGCCACCGAGCAAAACCCGGGCTGAGCTTCGGCGTTTCCTGTCGCCGCACTCCGATCGTGCTCTAGACCGAGGCGCTCGACATCGGCCGTTCGCGCCGGTCCCGTTGAGGGTCCGCCCGGGAGGATCGCCGGGCCGGTGGTCGTGCAATGGTATGCTACATTCGAATGCTTGCACAAGGAGCAGACAGAGGTGGCGGACGCCGAACTCACAATCGGGCAGAAGCCGATTGGGCACATATCGCCTCGCCTTTATGGGCATTTTGCCGAACATCTCGGTCGGTGTTGTTACGGCGGTCTTTGGGAGGGGGTCGACGGAGACCCGGCGGTCCCGAACGTCAGCGGTTTTCGTGCCGATGTGATCGAGGCACTTCTCGACCTGCCGGTCCCAGTTCTCCGCTGGCCGGGCGGCTGCTATGCGGATCACTACCACTGGCGCAACGGGATTGGGGCACCGCAGGCCAGACCGTCGACGCTCGGCATGTCCTGTGGGCTGCGGGTCTCGGACGACAACGGCCTCGGCACTCATGAGTTCCTGCGACTCTGCGAGCTGATCGGGGCCGAACCGTACCTAGCTGGGAACGTGGGGACGGGTTCCGTCCAGGAGTTCTGCGACTGGGTCGAGTATGTGACCTCATCGGTCGACTCCGGGCTCACCAAGGAGCGAGCGGCCAACGGCCGTCCAGACCCGTGGCCAGTCAGGTTATGGGGCGTGGGCAACGAGAGCTGGGATTGCGGCGGACGGTTTGATCCGGTCACATACGCCCACGAGTTTGTTCGCTACGCCACGCTTGCTCGGCACGTTGATCCGGAGGCTGAGTTCGTCGGCGTCGGTCTCGAGGACGAGGGCCTCTTCGAGCAGGGGCTCGACCGCGATTGGAATGCCAAATTCCTCGAAGCCTTGGGCCCTTCCATCGACCTCCTGTCCCACCTGTCCATCCATCGGTACTGGAGCCACGGCGGCCCGGAGACAGGGTTTCGTGAGGATGACTACTACGCTCTCCTGGCCGAAGCGCAGGAGACCGAGACGACCATCGAGCGCACTGCACGGACGATCGCAGCCATCGCACCTACATCGCACGCGATCAGGGTAGCTCTGGACGAGTGGGGGGTCTGGCACCCGGAAGCCCGACCATGGGGGCCGGGCGACGTTCCGCGCCGCACGCCGGTGACCTATGAGCAGGCCAACACGCTCCGTGACGCGCTGGCGGCGGGAATCGCCCTTGAAGGTTTCCACCGCCAATGCAACGTCCTTTCCATGGCCAACCTCGCCCAGATCGTCAACGTCCTCCAGGCCGTTGTCATGACAGACGGCTCGTCCTGCTTCAAGACGCCCACCTACCACGTTCTGACTATGCACCGTCCGCACATGGGCGCAGAGGCCCTCGGGGTGGCGGTCGCGTCTGCCATGAAGCTCCCGTCGGGCGAGGCGGCGGTCAGCGCTACTGCTTCGCTGGCCGGCGGTCGGACAGCCGTGACCATCATCAACCGCGACTACAGGCGTCGGGCCAGCGTGAGCCTCGAGGCTCGGGCTGGAGCCGTCGCTAAAGCCCGGCTTCTAGCCGCCGACAGTGCGGACGCCGTGAACACCGCGGCGCACCCGGACCGGGTTGCTCCGCGGATGGTTGAGGTTGCCATGCGCCCCAACGGACGCTACGAAGTGGATCTGCCCGCCCATTCTTTGGCGACAATCGAGTTCGCGGAGGGGTGAAAGCTCGGTGCCTTCGGCTGGCGCCGATGGTCGGCCTGACGTTGTGTGGGCGGCTTCAGCTCTCCGCGAACGTGGCTTCGACATCGGCTTGACGTTGCCGATCTGGAGGCGCAACGCCATCAGACGGCGATAGGCACATCCGAGCCCTCCCGGACGAAGACAGGGATGCGCTCGAGGGGTGCATCGGCGTGCAGGGTCGTCCCGCCGGAGTGCCGGGTGCCCGTCCATGCGTCGATCCAAAGACCGGGCGGCAGGTACACGTCGCGAGCTCGCGCGCCTGCCTCTACGATCGGCGCCACGAGGACATCCGGCCCGAGGAGGAACTCGTCGTCTATCAGCCACGACTTCTCGTCTGTTGGGAAGTCGACAAAGAGCGGACGCATAGGCGGCAGCCCGTCCTCGTGCGCCTTCTGCATCTGCCGCATGAGATACGGCCGGATGCGTTCCCTGAGCAGGAGAACACTGCGGATGATCTCGTAGGCCTCGTCCCCGAAAGCCCAGACTTCATTGGCGCTGCCGGTCATGTTGGGTCCGAACGGGAGGCGGGGCACGCGATCGCCGTGGATTCTGAAGAGCGGGCAGAAGACGCCGTATTCGAACCACCTGACGACGAGCTCACGGTACTCGGGAGAGGTTGGGTCGCCGCCGTGGAATCCGCCGATGTCCGTGGTCCACCAGGGGATCCCCGACAAAGCGATGTTGAGGCCGGCCCGGATCTGCCGGCGCAGGGAGTCGAAGGTCGTTGGGATGTCGCCAGACCAGACCGCCGCGCCGTACTTCTGGCTTCCCGCCCAGGCGGATCGGGCGAGCGATATGACGTCTTCCTCGCCGGCCGCATGCATCCCTTCGAAGAAGGTCCGCGCATGCATCTGCGGGTATATGTTCAGGATCTCGTCGCCCTCGCCGGCATGGAACCGCAGCGCAGAAGGATGGACGGGCCTGAGCTCCGGCTCGCAGGCATCGAGCCACCACACCTTGATGCCAAGATCGAAGTAGTTCTGCTTGATCTTCGACCACAGGAAGGCGCGCGCTTCGGGGTTGGTCGCATCGTAGTGGGCGACACCGAACGGCTTGGGCATGCCCCGATCAGGGAAGGTCGAGGTGTAGGGCAGGCCCTGCTGCACGCCGACCAGAAGGCCCCGTTCGGCCATCTCGTCCCAGTTCTCGCTGAACGGGCTGACTAATGGCCAGACCGACACCATCACGCGAACGCCGAGCTCGCGCAGCTCATCGACCATGGCCTTCGGGTCTGGCCAGTCGGCAGGATCGAACTTCCAGTTGCCCACCTGGATCCAGTGGAAGAAATCGATGACGATGACCGAGAGGGGCAAGCCACGACGCTTGTACTCGCGCGCGACGGCGAGGAGTTCGTCCTGAGTCCTGTACCTCAATTTGCTCTGCCAGAATCCGCTCGCCCATTCGGGGAGAACGGGAGCGTGGCCCGTCGCGTCGGCATAGTGACTCATGATCTGGGCCGGGTTACCGGCGGTGATCCAGTAATCGATCTGGCGGCTCGCGTCGGCCACCCATCGAGTGCGGTTCTCGGCGAGCTCGACGTGACCCACCGCAGGGTTGTTCCATAAGAACCCGTATCCACGGCTTGAAACCAGGAACGGAATGCAAACCTCGGAGTTCCTTTGTAGAAGGTCGAGTGACATGCCCTTCTGGTTAAGCCTGCCGTGGGTTCGCTGGCCGAGACCGTAGATTCGCTCGTCCTGATAGGCGCGGAAATGCTGCTCGATCCTGGCGCGGCCACCTCCGAGCGGATAGACAGCCCGAGCGCCCGGCCACCAGAAATGGCCCCGCTGCTCGGCCAGCAGCTCAGCCCCTGTCGCTGCATTCTCGAAACGGACCAGGATCGCGTCGCCTCCATCGCCGACGTCATTTGCGACCACCGCAACGATCGCGCCGTTGGTCAACCGTGCGCTGGTCTCCCCGAGCTCAAAGCGCGGCTCCGAAGCCGACCCGGCCGGGCGTTCATCGAGCGCGCCTGGCAGGCCGCCGACGATGTGATCCCAGCCGGCCCGAACCCGGATGCTGTCGGTTCCCCACGGTTCGATCCGCAGGATCTCGTGCTCTGACCTCACTTCAAGGCCATCGTGGATACGCTGAACAAGCATCTGCCTAGGCTCCCGCTTGGTGGGCCTCTCCGAGTAGACACAATTGTGCTGAGCGGCGCCATGGCGCCGCTCAGCCTTCCAGGTCTTGCGCTATTCCTTGAGCGCGCCGGCGGTGATTCCCGCGGCGACGTAGCGTTGGGCGATTGCCAGCAGGAATGCTGCCGGAATGACGGCTATCACGGCCGTGGCCATAACAGACGGCCACTCCACCGAGTACGAACCGATGAACCGGTAGATGCCTACGGTTATCGGCGTGTGGTCCGGGTTGTTGTTGAGGATGAGCGCGAACAGGAAGTCACCCCAGCCGAAGAGGAACGAGAAGAGGCTGGCGGTGATCAACGCAGTTCGACTGAGCGGAACGTATATGGACCGGAAGATCCGGAGCTGGCCCGCGCCATCGACCTTTGCCGCCTCCGCCAGCTCTCGGGGGATTCCGATCATGAAGGCGCGCATGATGATTATCGCGAAGGGAACGGCGATGGTGGAGTCGGCGAGTATCACGGCCTGATACGAGTTGAGCAGCCCGAGGGTGTTGAACGCCGAGTAGAGCGAGTTGGCGACCACGAAGCCAGGGGCCATCTGGGCCAGGATCAGACCGAAGAGAAGAAGCGAGCCGATCCGAGCCCGGACGGTTGCGAGCGCATAAGCCGCAGGGGTGGCGACGAGCATCGTGACCACGACCGTGCCAAGCGCATAGATGAAACTGGATTGAATGTATCCGCCGGCGGTCGAGAGAGCATTCCGATACGCGTCCAGCGTTGGATTCGGCGGGATGAACGGTGGCGGAGTCTGGAGAATGTCCGTCTGGCTCATGAAAGAGCAGTTCACGATCCAATAGAGGGGGAAGAGCATGAACCCCGTGATCAGGATGCCCGCCGCAGTCCAGCCGACCGTCTTGAGCCGCGACTGCAACGGCCTGGCACGCCGCGAGCGCGCCGGGCTAGGTGTGCTGCCGCTCATGACGCCGTTTCCCTAAGTTCACGGTATGCGTAGCGCAAATACAGCATGCCGAACGCAAAAACGATTACCAGGAGGATGTCGCCAGCAACCGCTCCGAGACCGAAGTCGAACCCGTTGGTAAACGCAAGACTGTAGGCCCAGGTGTTCAGAGTCTGACTCGTGTCGGCCGGTCCTCCCCGCGTGATCGACATGATCACGTCGAAGACCTTCAGCGTGTACACCAGTCCGAGAAGCAGCACCACCGTCGACACGGGACGCAGGAGCGGCCACGTGATGTACCGAAACCTCTGCCATGCGGATGCACCGTCGATCGAGGCCGCTTCGTACAAGACGCGGGGGATGGCCTGGAGTCCTCCATAGAGGATGACCATGTTGAACGGGATGCCGATCCAGATGTTCGCGATCAACACGGATATGAGTGACAGGTGAGGATCAGTGAGCCAGGAGATCTGGCCCTGGTATCCCAACGAGTGGATGGCGAAGTTGATGACGCCCGTGTCCTGATCGAACAGACGAACCCAGATGGCGCCCGAAACGAGAACGGGAGCCAGCCACGGAACCAGGATCAAGGCTCGCAAGATGCTGTTGAGCGGGAACTTGTGCTGGTAGAAGAGCGCGATCAATAGGCCCAAGGTGAACTGGAAGAACAGCGACCCGACTGTGAACCAGACTGTGTTGACCACGGCGGGCCAGAATTCTGGGTTGTTCACCAAGTGCTTGAAGTTGTCCAACCCGATGAAAGGGGCCTCGCCGGTGACGAACGTCTTGAGCGTGTACTTCTCAAGACTCATCAGGACGTTGAAGGCAATCGGGTACGCGTAGAAGGCCAAGACATACACGAGCGCCGGAAGGAGAAACAGTAGACCGGCGATCCGCTCGCGTCGCCAGCGCGGCAGCCCCCGTGATTGTTTAGAGGGGGGCACGGCCGCCTTCGCAGCCGCACCCCCCTCAACGACACGCGTCATAGTCGCGTCGTCACGGTCACTCTCAGCTTCCCGCCAATGCGGCAGAGGCCGCTTGCTGGGCTGCTGTCAGGGCGTCCTGAGGTGACTTGGCGCCACTCAATGCTGCCTGGATTGCCGTCCACAGTGGTTGAGACACCTTGCTGTAGTTCGGTCCGAGGTTAGCAGGTGGGCCAGTCCGCGACCGCTCGGCAGCGGCGGCTGTAACAAAGGACGCCATGTTGGGATCGGCCGCAGCCGCTTGCGCGGCAACGGACTGGCGGGACGGAATGTACGCCTGAAGGGTCGCCCATTCCGCCATCTCCTTGTCTGACAGCAGGCAGTTGACGACCTTGCCTGCAGCCGCGGAGGCGGCCGCGTCAGGGTTGACCGGGATGGTCAGCACTTCACCGCCCATGGGGCCAGGAGCGGCGCCGCCGTTGGGCTGTGGGATGGGCACGATTCCGAAGTTGATCTTGGACTTCTCGAGGGCGGACAGGTTCCAAACGCCGTTCTGCTCCATCGCCACCTTCCCCGCCTCGAACTGGCTCTCGACGTCTCCCTGGGTCCACTGAACCACGGACTTCGACGTGTACCCGCTCTTGACGAGATCCGTCCAGAACTGCAGCGCCTGGACGGCCTGAGGCGAGTCGAGCTTCGAGAGATCTCCACCGGCGCCCCAAAGCCACGGCTCGAACTGCCAGCTTCCTTCCTCGGTCGCCGGCGCCGAGAACGCCATGCCGTAGACGCCGCTCTTGGTCAGCGCCTTGGCATCGGACGTAACCTCAGCCCATGTGGTGGGTGGCTTCAGGCCAGCCGCTGTGAACATGTCCTTGTTGTAGAACAGGGCCATGCCGTTGATGCCGGGAGCGATACCGTAGACCTTGCCCTTGTATGTGCCGGCATCGATCAAGTTCTGGTACAGCCCGCTGAGGTCGACTCCGTAGTCGGTCAGCGGTGCCAGAGCACCCGTGTCTGCGACCTGCTGGAGATCGGGGTTGTCGATCCGCAGCACGTTAGGCAGCTGCTTCTGTTGTGCGGCGAGCAGGACCTTGTTGATCAGCTCGTCACGCGGAATCGCCTGTCGCTTGATCGTGATGCCGGTCGATGCGGTGCACTCGTCGAGCACTTTCTGCCACTGCGTCATCTGTGGATCAGCGCTCTGGTAGTCCCACTCCGTGATAGTCGTCGCGGCGGCTACGGACGGCGCCGTTGTTGCCGCCGACGTTGCCCCCGGCGTTCCTGCCGCCGACGTTGCCGCTGGTGTTGGAGTCGTGGAGCTCGAGCTGCACGCAGCCACGAGCAGCACCACTGCCCCAATCGCGGTCAGTCTGTTGACCCGCATGTGCTTCCTGCCTTCCTATGCTCCATCTGGGCAACCCCTTGAACATCGAGCCTGCTTTTCGGCTGGCTACCTCCTCCATTCCCAACAAGCCGCCTGGATCGTCGTCCAGACTCGAGACGGCGCCGAGGCGCTGACTGGCGCCGCCGGGGCCCGGTCGCCGCGTGCATACCTATGTAGCATACGGTTGCACGGGCCGTCAAGGGTCTGGCGGGCTTGCGGTTGGAGGATCAGCGGCATACGATTGCTACCACTCGACCACGTGCACACCGCTGAAGGAGACCAAGGCATGGTCCAGCTCCAAAGCCAGGGAATCGACGAGAACCGTCTCCAGCCCCGCCCGGAGCACAAGTTCAGCTTCGGCCTGTGGACTGTTGGCAACACCGGACGAGACACGTTCGGCGACGCCACGCGGGCGCGCTTGGATCCCAACGAAAGCGTGCGCCGTCTGGCCGAGCTCGGCGCGTTCGGCGTATCGATGCACGACGACGACCTGGTCCCTTACGATGCCTCGCCGGCCGACCGCGACAGGATCGTGCGAGGCTTCCGGCAGACGCTCGAAGAGAACGGCCTCGTCGTCTCGATGGCAACGACCAATCTGTTCAATCACCCGGTCTTCAAGGACGGCGCGTTTACCTCGAATGATCGCGACGTCCGCCGCTACGCGATCGCAAAGACGATGCGTGCGATCGACATCGGAGCCGAGCTCGGGGCGCCAACGTACGTCTTCTGGGGGGGTCGCGAGGGGGTTGAGGCGATGGCCGCCAAGCGTCCCGCGGACGCCCTGGATCGGTATCGCGAGGCGATCGACTTCCTGTGCGGTTACGTGATCGATCGTGGCTACCCCATGCGCTTCGCGATCGAGCCCAAGCCCAATGAGCCCAGAGGCGACGCTTTTCTGCCAACGGTCGGGCACGCATTGGCCTTCATCGGCGCCCTGGCCCATCCAGAGATGGTTGGTCTCAACCCGGAGGTCGCCCACGAGACGATGTCGGGTCTGAGCTTCTACCACGCAGTGGCCCAGACGCTGTGGCATGGCAAGCTGTTCCACATCGATCTCAACGGGCAGAAGATCGGCCGCTACGACCAGGATCTGCGGTTCGGCTCGGAAGGCATCAAGGAGGCCTTCTTTCTCGTGAAACTCCTGGAGGAGTCCGGCTATGACGGACCCCGGCACTTCGACGCCCACGCGTATCGGGTTGAAGATCCTGATGGGGTGTGGGACTTCGCGGCGGGCTGCATGCGCACGTACCTGATCCTGAAGGAGAAGGCTGAGCGCTTCGCCGAGGACGATCAGGTCGCCGCGGCTCTAGCCGAAGCTTCGGCGCTAGAACTAGCTCTACCCACTGTGGGAACCTACTCGCCCGAGAGCGCCGTGGCGCTGCGCGACAATCCCGGCGATCCCAGCGCCCTCGCCATTCGCGGCTATGGCAACGAGCGGCTGGACCAGCTGGTCGTTGAGCTCCTCATGGGCACGCGGTAGCCCGAATCGGTGCTGGCTCTTCTGTCACCGAACCTGAGGAGACGCGGATGACCAATCTAATCGCCGGGGTCGACTGCTCTACTCAGTCGACCAAGGTCGTGGTCGTCGACCCGGAGACCGGCGACATCGTCGCGACGGGAAGCGCCCCTCATACCGTCAGCGGGACCGGCGGCGCTCGCGAGACTCATCCGGACGTCTGGTGGGGGGCCCTCTGCTCCGCTCTCGCGCAGACCGGGATGGCCGATCGGATCGCCGCGATCGCGGTGGCCGGGCAGCAGCATGGCCTGGTCTGCCTGGACGCCGGCGGCAGGCCGCTCAGGCCGGCGATGCTCTGGAACGACACCCGCTCCGCCCCAGATGCGGTCGGACTGCTCGAGGCATTGGGCGGGCCAGCGGTGTGGGCCGCCCGTATTGGAGTCGTGCCGGTTGCCTCGTTCACCGCGCCGAAATGGGCGTGGATCCGCCGCCTCGAGCCGGACGTGGCAGCGGCGACGGCGGCTATCCGCCTGCCCCACGACTACCTTACGGAGCGCCTGACCGGGATCGGCGTGACCGATCGCGGAGACGCCTCGGGCACGGGTTGGTGGTCCACGGAGACTGAGAGCTACGCCGACGACGTGCTCGGTCTCCCCGGCATCGAGCTCCCCGCCGAGCTCCTGCCCAGGGTTGTGCGGCCGACCGAAGCGGCGGGCGTGGTGACTGCGGGGGCGGCTGCCGCGACCGGGTTGCCGGCCGGTGCGCTCGTCGGCCCCGGCACCGGGGACAACATGGGTGCCGCGCTCGGGCTCGGCCTACGGTCGGGGACGCCGGTCATCAGCCTCGGCACGTCGGGCACCGCCTACCTCGTCTCGACCAGGAGGGCCGCCGACCCATCGGGCGACGTCGCCGGCTTCGCCGACGCATCGGGCCGGTTCCTGCCACTAGCGTGCACGCTGAACTGCACGCTGGCGGTGGATCGGATGGCAGAGTGGCTCGGGCTCGATCGCAACGACGTGGCCCCGAGCGGCGGCGTGGTCGCGCTGCCCTACTTCGATGGAGAGCGGACACCGAACTTGCCCGACGCGTCCGCCGCAATCCTTGGACTGCGCCACGAAACGGATCCACGTTCGATTCTCATGGCCACGTACGAGGGCGCCGTGGTCGGACTTCTCGATGCGCTCGAGACCCTGGACCGGTGCTCCTCGGGGATCGACCCCAAGGCGCCTCTCGTGTTGATCGGCGGCGGGGCCCGCAGCCAGACGTGGCGGCAGGTGGTCGGGCGGCTGTCGGGCCGCGCCCTTTCCATTCCGGCGGCCACCGAGCTCGTGGCTCTCGGCGCTGCAGTTCAGGCCGCGGCCACGCTCGGCGGCGAGGACCCGCAAGAGGTGGCGGCGCGGTGGCACACGAGCACCGGAACGCTGATGGAGCCCGTGAGCCGGGACGTCGAAACCATCTCGCGCCATCGGGCCGTGCGCCAGCTTGCGCTCGACGCGGTGCAAGCCCCTCGCGCCCCGCAGTGATCACCTGGATCGGTGCCGGGACCGATCTCTGCGCCATCGACGGCGAGGTCGCCGAAGGGTAGGTCTCGACGGCGCGCCCACGCCACGGCCGCAGCGCCAATGGGACGACGGCACGCCCCACGCGACGGCTGCAGCCGCCCATCCCACCTCCTCCAGGCAGGTACCTCGGGCCCTTCGGCACTTTGCCCGGAGAGGGTTCGGGGCGAGCATGGGCCGCGAGGAAACGTCCCGTGCGACAGTCCGCGCCAGCTCAGGACCAGACCCGCCGCCCTGCCACGCCCGCCGTACTGGGAGTGGTCGAGGCCGACGGCGCCGTCCGCTGCGTCGCCTGCGCCCATCGCTGCCTGATCAAACCGGGGCGGGCAGGCATCTGCCGGGTGCGCGAGAACCGCGACGGCGCGCTCGTCACGGTGGTGTTCGGACAAGCAGTGGCCGCCAACGTCGACCCGATCGAGAAGAAGCCGCTATTCCACGTATACCCGGGGAGCGTGGCTTACTCGATCGCCACGCAGGGCTGCAACTTCCACTGCCTGCACTGCCAGAACTGGGCGATCTCGCAGGCCGATCGCGACGGACTGGCAGTCAGGAGCTTCCCGCTGGCGCCGGCTCGAGTCGTGGCGGCCGCGCAGGCCGCGGGCTCGCGCAGCATCGCCTACACGTACACGGAGCCGACGGTCTTCATCGAGTACGTGCTCGAGACCGCGAGGCTCGCCCAGGAAGCCGGTCTGGCCAACCTGCTGGTGACCAACGGCTACCAGACCCCCGAAGCCCTCGACCTGCTCTCCCCGCTCGTGGCCGCCGCGAACGTCGACCTGAAGTCGTTCGACGATCGGTTCTACCGGCGGGTGTGTGGGGCCACGCTGGCACCGATCCTGGCGACGTTGGTCGGCATGCGCGAGCGTGGCATCTGGGTCGAGGTGACCACGTTGCTGATACCCGGGCTGAACGACGACCCGGCCGGGCTGCGTGCCCTCGCGGGCTGGATCGCCGCCGAGCTCGGGCCCGAAACGCCCTGGCACGTCAGCCGCTTCTTCCCGACCTACCGGCTGACCGATCTCGACCCGACGCCGGTCGCCACTATTGAGCGCGCGGTGGAGATTGGGCGCGAGGCAGGTCTGTGCCACGTGTACTCGGGCAACCTGAGCGACGGCGACGAGGACACTCGCTGTGCCGGCTGCGGCGAGACTCTCATCCGGCGCCATGGATTCTATGCCAGCCCGACAGCGTCGCTGGCAGGCGAGGCGTGCGCACGCTGCGGGCATCGGCTGGCCGGCGTGGGGATCGCCGATGGCCGGCCCGCGACAGCGGTCTCCCACCTCGGAGGAGGACTCCAGTGAACGGCAAACCCCGGCGGCCGGCCGTCGCCGGTACTTTCTATCCGGCCGAGCCGGTGCGTTTGGCGGAACTCGTAGACGAGCTGATAGCGGCGGCCGGGCGGGTGGCGCGCCCGGAAGGCCTGGCCGCGAACGAGGTGCTCGGCTTGCTGGTTCCGCATGCCGGGCTCGTCTACTCCGGCACTACCGCGGCCTTGAGCTGGCGCCTCGCCGGCGAGATCGGCCCGAAGACAATCGTCCTTGCCGGTACAGATCACCAGGCCCGAGCGGCCGGCGTCGGGGTCTGGACCGGCGGGCCGTGGCGGACGCCGCTCGGCGAGGTCCCGGTTGACAACACGCTGGCGGCCGCCATCGCGGCCCTCGGACCGCCGTTTGCCGCCGACGACGATGCTCACCACGACGAGCATTCGCTCGAGGTCCAGCTGCCCTTGCTCACCCGAACCTGCCCCGAGGCGAAGATCGTGCCGCTCGCCGTCAGCCCGAGGCTCGTAAGCCACAATTCTGCCGGCGCCGCCCTGGGCCGGCTCCTCGCTGCACGGCGAGCCGCCGGCGAGTCGATCCTTCTCGTGGCCAGCTCAGACATGGCCCACTATCCGCCGGCCCGAGTCTGCGAAGAGGTGGACGGCCAGCTGCTGGGGCCGTTGTTGCGCCTCGAGGCGGATTCGCTGTGGGCGACCGAGGCTTCGATCCTTCGGACCGGCCGGCCTGGGGTCTTGTGCGGGTTGTGCGGCATCGATCCCGTGCGGGTTACACTCGTGGCGATGAGGGAGATGGGCGCGAGACGCGGCGTCCTTCTCGGCGCCTCGACGTCGGCCGACGCCGGTGCCGATCCGCGCCGTACGGTCGGCTACGCGGCGGCGGCCTTCGTCTAGGCTGAGCGCATGGGCGCCGACACCGAGCATTGGGTCGACTATTACGCCGTCACGGTCGAGCGACCGGCGTGGCAGACGGTACGTCTGGCCATCGACAAGTTCCGAGCCGAGGACGAGGCGGCGCTCGTGCCGGCTGGGCCTGCGCCGACACCTGGGGGGCCACTTCGCCGTGGACCTGGCCTGCGGCGCCGGACGCGACACGCGCGAGCTGCTCCGTGCCGGCTGGCGGGTCCTGGCTGTCGATCGTGAGCCTGCGGCTCGGGTGGCCCTGGGGGCCGCCGTCGAGGCGGACCTTCGCGCCGGCCTCCGGATACACATCGAAGACCTGGCAACTGTCCGGATCCCACCGTGCGAGCTCGTGAACGCCAGCCTCAGCCTGCCGTTCCTGGCACCGGACGAGTTCCACACGACGTGGGGGGCGCATCGTCGCCGCCCTCTGTCCCGGTGCTCGATTCGCAGCGATGCTGTTCGGCGACCACGACGAGTCGGCGTCCGACCCGACGATGACGTGCCTTCCTCCCGACCGGGTCCGGGCGGATCTGGAGCGCTTCGAAATCGAGCATTGGTCGGTCGAGGAAGACGATCGCCCCACCGCCCTCGACGAGCCCCATCACTTCCATCTGATCGAATTCGTGGCACGCCGAACGGCCCAGCGGAAACGAGCCGCAAGTCCCCACCGGCAGATGCATCAGCCGGGGCCGACGTGCGCAGATCTGCCGGAATTCGTGTATTAATAGCCGTTCAATAGCCGTTCCTGTATCGCCCGGTGGCTCAGAACGAGGGCCCGCGGCGAACGCAGTCGCAGCGCGTCGCAAGAGCTGAACTGGGACTCACAGCATTTCCGGCGCGAGTTCACGAGTCCTTCACAAGTCCCGCTCAGGCTGCACCACGACGTTGGCCGCAGCGCTCCGGCCGGCAGCTCATCGCAGTAGCTGCGCTTCACCCAAGGAGACTCAATGACATCGGAGATCGCCAGCAGCGCTCCCGCGCACGCCGCGATCGAGGTCAACGCTCGCGCCAGGTTCGAAATCCTGGGTGCCATCATGCTCGCCCTGTTCCTCGGCGCCCTCGACCAGACGATCGTCGGGCCGGTGCTGCCGAAGATCTCGACCCAGCTCAACGGCGCCGACTTCTACACCTGGGTCGTGACCGCGTATCTCGTAACCAGCACTGCCGCCATCCCGATCTACGGCAAGCTCTCTGACTACTACGGCCGAAAACCGCTGCTGGTCGTCGGGATCTGCATATTCCTCGTCGGGTCGGCCCTGTCGGGCCTGAGCCAGACGATGGGGGAGCTGATCCTCTTCCGCGGCATCCAGGGCATAGGCGCAGGCGCCCTATTCCCGATCTCTCTTGCGGTCATCGGCGATCTGTTCACCCCGGCCGAGCGAGGCAAGTACCAGGGCCTGTTCGGCGGCGTGTTCGGCATCGCCTTCCTGATCGGACCGTTCCTCGGCGGCGTTCTGACCGACAACATCTCCTGGCATTGGATCTTCTTCGTCAACCTGCCGGTTGGCGCCATCTCGCTGTATCTGATCGCCCGGCTGCTGCCCACGCACCGCAAGGAAGGCGCCCGCTTCACGCTCGACATTCCGGGCGTGGTTACCTTCACTTGCGCGGTAGTTCCGGTATTGATCGCCCTGACGATCGCCGAAACCGGAAGCTGGACAGACCCTGCGGTCATCGGGTGGTTCGTTACTGGCTTTGTCTTCCTGCTCGCCTTCCTCTTCGCCGAGACGCGCGCGGAAGAGCCGATGATCCCGCTCAGCCTCTTCCGCAACCGAACCTTCGCGGTCTCGGCCGCGGCCACTTTCCTGGCCGTCTTCGGCTTCTCGACGCTGATCATCTTCCTGCCGTTGTGGTTCCAGATCGTTCAGGGCGCCAGCACTACGGCCTCGGGCTACGACCTCTTCCCGTTCCTCATCGGGCTCATCGTCAGCTCGATAGTCGCAGGCCAGATGGTCAGCCGAACCGGCCGCTACAAGACCCTGATCGCCCTCGCTCTGGTCACCATGACGGTGGGTCTGGCGCTCTTCGTCAACCTGCGCGCCGACACTCCGACGCCCGTTCTGTGGGTATGGATGCTCGTCGCAGGCATTGGTGTCGGCCCGTCGATGGCCATCTTCACCCTGATCGTCCAGAACGACGTTTCCTTCGACTTGCTTGGAACCGCGACCAGCGACCTGACGCTCATCCGCCAGATCGGAACGTCGGTCGGTCTGACGATCGCCTTCACCCTCTTCCGAAACAACCTCAACTGGGGCCTGCTCCACAACTCGATCGTTTCGGCGCTGCCGAACGGGGCGCCTTCTGCCCTCGTTCCGGTTGCTCCGCCTGCGGGCTTCGACGCCGGCTCGTTGACGTCGGTCGGTGGCTCACCCACCGCCTTCCTGGCCCAGGTCCCGGCCCAGTACCAGTCGTACTTCGTCACCGGCTTCCATCAGGCCTTCTCGATCGCGATTGCGAACTCGATCTGGATCGGGGTTGCCGCCGCGGGACTCTCCTTCCTCGCCGTCCTGGCTCTCAAGGAGAAGCCGCTCCGGGCCCACTTCCACGCCGAACAGGTCGCTCAATCCGCGATTCACCAGCGAGCCGGGGGACCCGCGACAGCGGAGGAATAGCCCGCCGCTGGCGTTACGGCTTCACCGTGGCCGCAGGATCAAACCTGCGGCCACTTCTCTTCGAAGACGACCTCGCTCCTCGGGAGCCTCGCTTCACCGGGTGCGCTCTTTGGCTGAAGCGCCACGTCGCTCGGATGCCCGATGGCGACGAGCGTTCGTACGAACCAAGCCTGCGGAAGACCGAGGATGCCGCGGATGGGCTCACGTTTCTCGGCCATGACCCAGGTGATGCCTGCCCCAAGGCCCAGAAACGAGGCAGCTACCAGGATCCGCTCCGCGGCCCGCCCTTCGTCATAAGCGAGCGAGACCGCCTTACCTGGCTCATCCGGCAGGACGATGGCGATGGCCGCGGTGGCGGTCTGGAGCGGGCGCGTCTGCGGCATCGCCGCATCGCCGAGGCGCCTGATCGTGACTTCGTCGCGCAACACGACGAAGCGCCAGGGCTGGGAGTTCGAGCTGCTGCCGGACCAGCGGGCTGCGTCGGCTATGGCGTCGATCTCAGCCTGGGTGACCGGCCGATCGGCGAAGTCGCGGATCTGGCGGACGCGTATCAGCGGCCGGACGAGCCCCGCAGCATGACCGGATAGATCGTTCATCGGTCTCCTCCTGTTCGGCTTTGGAAGGCAGCTCCACCGGCCAGAACCCGCTGACCATATCGCGTCGAATGCCGCACCGGAGCCGGATCTTCGGCCGCGCTCTCCCAGGAGAGACGGCGGCAGCGCGGGCCTCATGCAGGGCATGTTTGGGGGAGAATTGGACCGTGGCAGTCAAACGCAACCCGACTCGGTGGATGGGAGCACTGGCACTCGTGCTTTCCGCAGCTGTTGCAGCCTGCGGCAGCACAAACGCGACCACGTCGCCGAAGCCTACCTTCGCCCCCACCCCGAGCGCTACTCCCTCCGCGGCCACGGCCAGCCCAACCGCGATCGCCTCGCCGACTACCTCGCCGACTGCCTCGCCGTCGCCCACGCCCGGCACGGGCCTGCCGAACTTCAGCCACGTCTACCTGATCGTGATGGAGAACAAGGAGTACGGCAGCATCGTCGGGTCGAGCGCGGCGCCGTATATCAACGAGCTGATCGCCCGCTACGGATCGGCGACCAACTTGTACGCAGAGACGCACCCGTCGGAGCCCAACTACATCGCCCTGACCTCGGGCGGGCTCCAGGGGACCAGCAGTGACGGCACCTACGACCTCTCGGTCCCGAATTTGTTCGACCAGGTCGAGGGCTCGGGCCGCACCTGGCATGTATACGCCCAAGGCTACCCCGGCGAGTGCTACCGGGGTTCTTCAGCGGCAGCGGTCGTCGACGGTACGGGCGCCGCGGGGGAGTACGCCCGCAAGCACAACCCCGCCATCAGCTACACCACAATCAGCCGGAACGCGACCAGCTGCGCCAACATCACCAAGCTCGCCGGTTTCGACCCGGCCGCAGCCGACTTCGAGATGATCATCCCGAACCAGATCAACGACATGCACAGCAGTTCAGTGGCGGCTGGCGACTCCTTCCTCAAGGCGTTCGTGCCGCAGATCGTGAACAGCCCGGCCTTCGCCGGCTCGGTTCTGTTCATCACCTGGGACGAGGGTTCAAGTAGCGTGAAGGGTGGCGGCCACATTGCGACGGTGGTCGTCAGCCCGGGTATGACGCCCGGCTCGCGCTTCACCGGTGCCGCCAGCCACTACTCGATGCTGCGAACGATCGAGCTGGCCTGGGGTCTGCCGCTCCTCGGCGCTGCCGCCACGGCGACGACGATCGCACTCCCCTACTGAGCGGAAGCGGTATTCGGCCGACCCCACGGTCGGTGGCCGCGTGGGCGCCGCAACTGCGTGGGCCCGCGTGTCAGCCCGGCCTGTTCAGGTGGCCTCCGGCGCGGCATCATTCCGCGGGGCAGGATGAGCATGAAGGAGACCCATCGGCAGTGGCTGTGAGCGAGCGGGCCGGAAAACCGGCGGAGCCTTCGATGCTGGTCGACGTCGACCGGTTGATCGGCGCCTACTACGACATCCATCCGGACCCGAGCGTGGCGTCGCAAGCGGTGGCATTCGGCACATCCGGCCATCGCGGCTCCTCGCTCAACGGCTCGTTCAACGAGGACCACATCCTGGCCACGAGCCAGGCGATCGTCCGCTATCGCCGGAGCCGGGGCATCGATGGCCCGCTCTTCATCGGCAAGGACAGCCACGCCCTGTCGGATCCGGCGACGCGTTCGGCCCTTGAAGTGTTCGTCGCAAGCGGCGTCTCCGTCCTGATCGACGCCGCCGACGGGTTGACGCCGACCCCATCGGTGTCTCACGCGATCCTGACCTACAACCGCGACAGGACCGGCGGCCTGGCCGACGGCATCGTCGTCACGCCATCCCACAACCCGCCGGAGGACGGCGGCTTCAAGTACAACCCGCCCAACGGCGGCCCGGCAGACACTGACGTCACCGGCGCGATCCAGGCGGACGCCAACGATCTGCTCCGGGCCGGTCTGAAGGGCGTCGACCGCGTGCCGTATGAACGCGCGCTGGCCTCGGTCGGGCGCTACGACTTCACAGGCGTGTACGTAGCGGATCTGGCTCGTGTCGTCGACATCGACGCCATCCGGGCCTCGGGCATCAAGCTGGGCGTCGATCCACTGGGTGGCGCCAGCGTGGGCTACTGGGGAGCCATCCGCGACCGCTACCGCCTGGACCTGACCGTCACCAACGAGGTCGTCGATCCGCAGTTCGGTTTCATGACCGTGGACTGGGACGGGCGCATTCGGATGGATCCGTCGTCGCCGTATGCGATGGCTCGACTGGTCGCTCTCAGGGACCGCTTCGACGTGGCGTTTGCCAACGACACGGACGCCGACCGGCACGGCATAGTCGCCGGATCCGCCGGGCTCATGAACCCGAACCACTTCCTGTCGGCGGCCGTGGCGTACCTGTACCGCAACCGCGATTGGCGATCCGACGTCGCGGTCGGCAAGACGCTCGTGTCGACCAGCATGCTCGACTACGTGACCGCCGATCTCAATCGAAAGCTGCTGGAGGTTCCGGTGGGGTTCAAGTGGTTCGTCGACGGACTGGTCGACGGATCGCTCGGTTTCGGCGGCGAGGAGAGCGCTGGAGCTTCGTTCCTGCGCCGCGACGGCTCGGTCTGGACGACCGACAAGGACGGCCTGATTGCCTGCCTGCTGGCTGCCGAGCTGACCGCAGCGACCGGCCGTAACCCGGCTCTCGCCTACGCGGAGCTCACCGGCCGTTTCGGCGCGCCGGCATATCGCCGCATCGACGCCCCCGCGACTCGCGAGCAGAAGGCGATCCTGTCGAAGCTCTCACCGGCTCAAATACGCGCCTCGCAGCTGGCGGGCGAGCCGATCAAGTCGGTCCTGACCCGTGCGCCTGGCAACGACGCCCCGATCGGCGGGGTGAAGGTCGTCACCGAACACGGCTGGTTCGCCGCCCGCCCGTCCGGAACGGAGGACGTCTACAAGATCTACGCCGAGAGTTTCCTGGGAGAAGCGCATCTGGAACGAGTCCTGGACGAAGCTCAGGCGGTGGTTACCGAGGCCCTGGTTGCCAGGGGGTGAGTCTTCTGGTGAGGCGACGCTCTCCGCGGATCGGCAAGCGGCTTCAACCGGGTCATAGGGCGGTGCGGAACGGCACCGGGCCACTGCGGTTTCGCTGAGAGCCGGCGTCACGCCGCTGCGCACCTTGGTTGCCGCCGGGCAACATCGAGGAGAGACGGCTGGGCCACCCGCGCTCTCTCCAAAAGTACTGTCGGGGTGGGCCGTAAGGCCGGTCTTGACGGCCCGCCCGTCTCGTCTAACGTTTACCCGCACACGGCCGCAATCATGAGTTGCCACGGTGGATCAGCCCGATCGTCAGCAGAACATCTCGACCGTCCGAGCGCCTAGCCGGGCGGTTATCTCGCTCAACCGCGAGTTTCGCGCGGTCCTCGTAAACGAAGAAGTAGCGGGGATCGGCCGCGCCGTCGCCCAGATCGTGCGAGGCGACGGTTGGCACGAGGCCAACGCATCGGCAGTGCTTGTCGCTTCCATCGTTGCCTGGCTCGGCCCGGACGCGGTTCACCCGCTCGGCTTCTATGCCGACGGCACCGGTCCGGTCGAAGCCGTCGCCAAGGTAGGCAACTACTTCTTTACGGGCCACGGCATCGATAACGAGGACGACCTCACCGTGAACTGCTGCCAGCGCCATAGGGCCCGGTTCAGCCAGTCACGCTTCGAGGATCTCGACCTCACAGAGCCGAACCCACGCTTCACGATCGGCACTCAGTTGGCGCAACGGGCGGTCGATCGAATGGCCTACTTGCTCTCGGAAGAGATCGACTCGGAGATTGCCCGAGTCGTGCTCGGAACCTGACCGCGCAACACGATCAATCGCAGTTCGGCATCGAAGCCGGCGCCCGAGCGCCGGCTTCGATGGTTTAGGTGCGCCGCGCGGCTAGCAGGCCGATGGGCCAAGCAGCTTGCCCGTCGCATCGAGCCCGTAACCGTACGGGTAGACATCGCCCTGGCAGGCGGTCTTGCCGATACGTGGCGCGTCGGCCGCGGTCTTGGGCCACGTGTAGGGAGTCGTCCCGGTGAACGGCACGCTCCCCAGCAAGACGTTCGCGAGCCCTTCGCCCTCGGTGCCGGGCAGCCATGCGGCGACGACCGCGTCGGCCTGATTGCTGATCCCGTCAAGCATCACTGGTCGCCCGGACATGATGACCACCACCAGCTTGCCGACCAGCGGGCGAACCTTGCCGATCACGGCCAGGTCGTCGGCCGGAAGCGACAGTGTCGACGAGTCGCCCACGCCTTCGGCATACGGCCGCTCGGCGACGACGACCACCCCCACGGACGCGTGAGTGCCGGCCGCGAAGTCGCCCGTGGCGTTGTACGTAAGGCCACTACCGACCTGGGACTGCAGCGACGCCTTGAGCGTCGTCCCGGTCGTGACGTTGCCCGCCCCGCCCTGCCAGCTGATCGTCCAGCCGCCCGAAGCGATGCCGATGTCGTCGGCGCCGACGCCGGCCAGAAGGACCGACGAGTCCTGCGCGATGGGCAGCAGATTCGGCGAGGTCTTGAGAAGCACCACGGACTCGCTCACGGCCTTGCTCGCGACCGCGCGATCCGCGTCCGACCCGACGTTGCTCCAGTTGTTGGCGGGCGGCATCGGGTTCTCGAAGAGGCCCATCTCAAACTTGACGCGCAGGATGCGTGTGACCGCGTCGTCGATCCGCGACTGGACGACGTCCCCGCTCTGAACCAGAGCCTTGAGCGTCGACTGGAACTTCTGGTAGTTCTGCGGGACCATGATCATGTCCTCGCCGGCATTGATGGCCGCCTTGACCGAGGCCGTGTAGTCGCTCGGGTTGATCTGGTCGACGGCGCCCCAGTCCGAGACGACGAAACCGGCAAAGCCGAGCTGGGTCTTGAGGACGTCCGTGATCCAGTGCTTGTCGCCGGTCACCTTGCCGCCTTCCTGGGTGCTCGAGAAGGTGGTCATGATGATCCTGGCGCCGTTCTTGACTGCGTTCTGGTAGGGCGGCAGGAAGAGCGTGCTGATCGTTGCGTTGTCGAGCTTGTCGACGCCCTGGTCGAGCAGGTACGGTCCGGTGGGGCCGCTGGCGGGCGAGGAGCCGTAAGCCGTCCCGCCGTCCCCGATGAAGTGCTTCGGGTCGCCGACGACGGTATTCGGCTCGGTCAGGCTGTTGCCCTGCAGGCCCGTCAGGCAGGCGGTCCCCAGCTGGCTGACCAGATCGGCGTTCTCGCCGTAGCCCTCGTAGGTGCGACCCCAGCGGATGTCCTGGGGAACCGCTACGACCGGGCCGAAGGTCCAGCGCACGCCCGAATCGTTCATCTCCGCCGCCGTCACCTGGCAGACCTGCTTCACGAGCGCGGCATCGTGCGTGGCACCCAGGCCGACGTTGTGGGGAAAGATCGTCGTACCGGTCATGTGCGAATCGCCGTGGACCATGTCCGCGCCATAGAGGATCGGGATGCCGAGCCGCGTGCCGATCGCCGCGTTCTGGTAGCTCGCCACCATGGCGTACCAGTTCTGGGCAGTGTTGTCGGTGTTCTTCGGGTTGCCATCGCCACCGGACAGCACGCTGCCGAGCAGAGCCGACGCGGTCCCGGCCGGATCCACGCTGCCATTCTCGATCTGGGTCATCTGGCCGATCTTCTCGTCCAGGGTCATCTGGCCGAGGAGCAGCGCCACCCGCTGGTCGACGGTCTTGGTCGTGTCGAGCCAGGGTCGAGCGGACGATCCACTGGCCGCCGAAGACGGACTGCCGGCGCCGGCGGGGGCGGAGGCGGGAGCCGCCGGGGTGCCGGTCGCCGTCGATGTCCCGCAGGCGGCGACGAAGACCGCAATGGAGGCGAGGCCAAGGCGGATCGCCACACCGTGGTTGAGCGCGCGTGAGCGACTGGAGGCGAAGAGCATCGATCCTCCTTCAGCAAACCCGCCGGCTCGAGCCGGACCGGCGAGCCCTCGAACCCGGACAGCCACGGATGGTACCGCGGCACCGTCGGGCCATTGCGGGCCGCGCCTTTCTAGACGGGGCCTCGGTCAGTTTTGTTCATTGCGGATCCGTCGCCCGGACGGGCGCCGCACGGGCCGAGGGATCCCTACGTGAGGGTGCTCACCGGCCGACTATCCGGTTGGCAATCAGCCCTCCACCCGAGCCTGGAGTTCGAGGACGTGCTCCCACTCATGCTCCAGCAGCCGGCGGAGCATGCGCCGAGCCGAGCATGGCGGCTTTCCCTCGCCGCGTTCCACTACTCGCGTCAGCTCGGTCGGGGTCATGGTCCGGAGGCGGGCCATCAACGCTTCCCGTTCTGCCGCCAGAGCAGCCCACGGCGTCTCCGGGGAACCCTCGATCGCGGCCATGATGGCGCCGCCGCCCCGCAGCGTGCCCAGAGTGGAAGTCACGTAGGACCACTCCGAGCCAGCGACGTGCGACAGAATGGCGGCCGCCGACCTTCCGCCCGACGCCGGCTTGACGGCGAGCGGCTCCTTCTGGGCTCGGGCCGCGGCCACCAGCTCCTCGCGCGACCATTCAGCCCAGCGCAGCTGGCGCTCGGCGTCCTCCCTGGCCAGTGGCTGCCGGTCCGTGGGAAAGGTTCCCTGGCCGAAGCCCAGCCACTTGCGCTCGATCACGTGCTCGGCAACCACGAGCCCTATCGGCTCCGGGTCGGGCACGGTCTCGCCGTGGCGGTGCAGGAACTCGATGCGCTCGCGGATCGCCGACCGCGCGATCTCGATCGCTTCCGCCGTGGTCGGGCCCACAGTCGAGCAGCCTGGCAGACTCGGGACGTAGACCCAGGTCTTGCGGTGCTGCGGGCCCGACTCGAGGTAGAGGTCGAAATGCATCGGGGTTAACGGGCGAGAGCCTTCTCCGGGGCAACGAACTCCAAGCCGTGAGCCGCCGCAACCGCCTTGTGCGTGACCTTGCCGGCGATCACGTTGAGCCCGTTGCGGAGATGCGGGTCCGCCTCCAATGCGCCGCGATAGCCCTTGTCGGCGAGTGCCAGCGTGAAGGGAAGCGTGGCGTTGTTCAAGGCGAACGTTGAGGTGCGGGCCACCGCGCCCGGCATGTTGGTGACGCAGTAGTGGACTACGTCGTCGACGACGTAGGTCGGGTTGGAATGGGTAGTGGGCCGCGAGGTCTCGAAGCAGCCGCCCTGGTCGATCGACACGTCGACAACGACGGTGCCGCGCCGCATGCCGCGGATCATCTCGCGAGTCACGAGCTTGGGTGCGGTGCCGCCCGGCGTCAGCACGGCGCCGATGACGAGGTCCGCGGTCAGAACGCTCTCTTCGACTGCATCGGTGGTCGCGTAGCGGGTCTTCAGAGCTGGCGCGAACGCCAGGTCGAGCTCCTTGAGGCGCGGCAGTGACTTGTCGATGACCGTGACGTCGGCCTCGAGGCCGAGAGCCATCCGCAGAGCGTTCATTCCAACGACCCCGCCGCCCAAGACGACGACCTTGGCCGGCGGCACTCCGGGAACGCCGCCGAGCAAGACGCCTCGTCCGCCAGCCTCTCGCTCGAGAGCGTGAGCCCCGGCCTGGATGGACATCCGGCCTGCTACTTCGCTCATCGGCGCGAGCAGCGGGAGACCGCCGCGGTCGTCGGTGACGGTCTCGTAGGCGATCGCGATACAGCCGGACTTGAGCAGCCCCTGCGTCTGCGGGAGATCCGGGGCGAGATGCAGATATGTGAACAGGATCTGGCCTTCGCGAAGCATTCCGATTTCGGAGGCTTGAGGCTCCTTGACCTTGACCACGAGCTCGGCGCGACCGAAGACCGTGGCGGCATCGGGAACGATCTCCGCGCCGACATCGCGGTAGTTGGCGTCGTCGAGATCGATGGTCGCTCCCGCGCCCGTCTCGACGATTACCTTGTGCCCGTGGCCCACGAGCTCACGCACGGCGCTCGGCGTCAGGCCGACGCGATACTCGTTGTCCTTGATCTCACGAGGGACCCCGACAAGCATCTCCACCTCTCCGGGCGATCCCGGCTGACCAACCATGCGACCCCAAGCCGGCGGCATTCGCACGTCGTGTTCGGGAGCAGTGGCTTGCACGGATAGGGCGGGCGAAGGTGGACCGTGGCGACCTCCGAGTGCCGCCTTCGACCCGGGTCCGCTTCCTTCGCGACCGTCGAGATCGACCGACCGCTGCCCACCTGGGAGCCGTTTCGGCCATTCTGCCACGGCCGGCCGATCTTGCCCGCCGCCGGCTCCCCTGACGGTCGGCTCGCCGGGGCTAGCACCGCATCGTGGCGTTGACTCGCCGCAGGTGAGACCGGTTGACGAGCAGCGCGTCGCGCGGGGTGTCCCTCAGGGTCACGCCGTTGACCTGGACCGACGGGGCGAAGACGGGCAGGAAGAGCTCGCTGCCGCGTTCGGCTAGGGACATCGGATCCTGCGACGGGAGAAGGAGGAGTACGCCCGTCACCTTGAACGGCGCCGCTTCGACGGTCACGTCGTAGGCGAAACGGAACTTGCTCCAGGCGTCGCGATCGACGTCGCTGACGCACGGCTCACCGTCTTCCGCAGGCATGGCGATCGTGATGTGGTAGGGGTCGACACTCTTGACGCCAGCCGCGGGTGCGAGCGGGGCCGATCCGTCAGTCGGTCCCTTCTGCGCGAAGTTCACGTTGATCGCGGCACGCTTCTCGAGCGCAACGGCGAGCTTGATATTCTGCGCCAGCACCGCGTCGATGCGGCCATCTTCCGAGAGCGCGACGAAGTGGCCGGGCCTCTTGCGAGTCACCGCGAAGCCCGTCCCGCCGGGTACGGGATTGAACGCTCCTAAGGCCATGGCGCATTCTCCTTACCGCCCGTTGGACCACGTCACGACCGACGGGGTCGGACCACGCACGGACTTGGGCCAACAGGACCGCTCCCTCGCGCGTCCCGTGAAGGTTCGGTGCCGGCTAGGTCAAACTTGACGGAATCCGGGCCGTCCGTGCACCAACCGGAGGTCCTGGTGCTTTCGGGCAGCGGTGCGCACAGGCAACGCCCCGAACCTACTCCTGCCCTGCTGCCCGGTCAACGACCCGGGTGCGGTAGGGTCGCGGCCGATCCAGGATCGTCCCTCTACGACACGGCCCGGTACGGGAGGTATGCCGGATCCCAGATCGCTGAGTCGACGGCTCCAAGGACCTCCTCGTCGCGGTACAACCGACCCACGCCGCAGTCCCGACTCTGGCACACGACCTTGGCCGCGATCTGGCGGGAGACCTCGCGCAGCTCCGAAACGGCTGGATAGAGCGCACCGGCGGCGAGCCGCTCGTCCGAAACCATCTCAGAAAGCGTCTGGGCCGCAAGCAGGAACATCTCGTCGGTGATCTCCCGGGCCTCTGCGACGATCGCCCCCAGACCCACGCCCGGGAATATGAAGACGTTGTTCGCCTGACCGACGATGTGGCTGCTGCCGTCGATCACCACGGGGTCGAACGGACTCCCGGTTGCGATGAGAGCACGGCCCCCGGTCCAAGCCATGATGTCGTCCGGGACCGCCTCCGTCTTCACAGTCGGATTGGAAAGGGGGAAGATGACCGGCCGGTCGACGTGAGCCGCCATCTCCCGGATCGCCTTCTCAGTGAAGGCGCCCGCCGTGCCGCTTGTGCCGATCAGCACGGTTGGCTTCACGGCTGCCACGACCTCTGCCAGATCGCGGCGGTCGTCGGGATTCAGATCGCCGAAACCGTAGAAGGACAGCGCATCGGACCCGAGGGCGAATTCGCGCTTGTCGTCGTCGAGCTGATCGCGGGAGGCGAACACCAGGCCCTTAGTGTCGACCGTCGCGATTGCCCGCTTTACCGCATCCGCATCGACGCCGGCGGCAAGCATCGCGGCACGGACGGTCCGGGCGATGCCGACGCCGGCCGCTCCGGCGCCGAGGAAGACGAAACGTTGCTCGGCCAGTGGCCGGCCGATGGCCCGAACCGCAGCGAGGATGCCGGCCAGCACGACCGCGCCGGTGCCCTGGATGTCGTCGTTGAAGCTGGTAATGCGGTGGCGATACCGATCCAGGATCCGGATGGCGTTGTGCTGCTTGAAGTCCTCCCACTGCAGAACGGCCCGCGGACAGGCGTCGAGGATTGCGGATACGAAGGCCTCGATGAAGTCGTCGTATTCCGCGCCGCGAAGGCGCTTCTGGCGGTAGCCGATGTACAAGGGGTCGGCCAGCAGCTCCTCGTTGTCGGTGCCGACGTCGAGCGAGACCGGCAGGGTGTGGGCCGGGTAGATGCCCGCTCCGGCGGTGTACAGGGCAAGCTTGCCGACCGGGATGCCCATGCCACCCGCGCCCTGGTCGCCGAGTCCGAGGATTCGTTCGTTGTCCGTTGCGACAATCAGGCGCAGATCCTCGACAGATGGCCGGACGACCGTCGAATCGGGTCGTGAATTGCGCAGGAGGTCCGGGATCCTGTCGATGTCGGCTGGAGTGATCCACAGGCCCCGCGGTCGCCGCATGATGTGGCTGAAGCTCTGGCACGCGCGCCCGACCGTCGGCGTGTAGACGATCGGCATGAACTCCTCGAGGTTCTCGAGGACGACTCGATAGAAAAGTGTCTCGTTGCGATCCTGGAGAGCGGCGAGGCCGATGTACCGCTCGAGATCGTCGCCCTTGCGGCGGATGTGCTCGAGCTCGAGGCAGACCTGCTCCTCGATCGTCGACGTGCGCGGCGGGAGCAGGCCTCGCAGCCCGAACGCGTCGCGTTCGCTCTCATCGAAGCCGGTGTCCTTGTTCAGGAGCGGTCGCTCGAGGAGCTCGGCATTACGAAACGGAACGTTGAGGGTGCCGGAAGGACGCAGGTCCTTTACCGAGCGGGGAGTCTGTCTCATGAGTCCAGCATTCACGCCGCATGGAGCCGATACAACGGCCGTTCGGCCCTACGGAGAGGGCTGGTCGCCCAGACGGCGCGAGCCGCGGGCGCGGCCGCGGTCGCGAGCGGCCGGCGCGAGCGCACCGGCGTCTGGCTATGAGCAGGGGCTCGGCTCGCCGGGTACCAGCACGCGGACCTGGAGCGACATCTTCACGCCCGCCGAGTCGACGAAACGGGCCAGGGCGTTGGACGACTCCACGACGGGGAGGAGCGTCGTGAGGTCCGCGCCCGAGACCACGCCGCACCGATACGGCGTCACGCTCATCGGGGTGCCGAAGGTGGCCAGCTTGCCGGACAGAGGCCACCGGGTCTCGTTGGGGGTGATGCCTGAGGTAGCGGCCGCCGGGGGAATGATCATCACCGCCAGGTTCGCCGGAACGTATGGAGTGCTCTGACCCAGCTCGGAGCCCAGCCATCCGTTCAGGTTGCCGATCCGGTTCCAGAACGCAGAGAAGGCCGCGGCAGTACCGGGTGCATTCGATGTCTGGGTCGCGTCGGTCGGCATCGGCCCGGTCAGGTCGTGGGTCACGCCGTCCACCACCAGCTCGACGTGAGCGGTGACCGAACCGGGCGCGGCGCCGGCGCTGAAGTCGGTCGCGCTGCCCAGCAAGCCGTCCGCCGTGGCCTCGGCCACGATCTCGGCGATGCCGTGGGCGCTTACGCTCCGCGCGGAGAGGGCGATGTAGAGCGGGCCGGGGTAGATCATCGGGATCGCCACCATGCCGTCGATGAACTGCCCGTCGGCGATCGTCACGCTGGGCAGCCAGCCGAAGGTGTTCTGCGGCGCGAGGGCCTGTGTCTGCCACGCCCGAAGGTAGAAGCCGGTCGTGGACGAGGAACCGGCGGGCACGACCGTCGGCGACCCCGACGGCGCGGACGGGCCTGCAGTTGCGGCCGATCCGACGCAGCCGGCGGCGAGCAGAACGACGGCGCCGGCGGCGCTCAGAAGACGAAGGAATGATCGAGGGGACCGGTCAGATCGAGACATGTTCGGCCTTCCAGATTGGGATGTCATGCCATCCAGACGCCTCAGTGCGCGGATCGGTTCCGCCGCTTACGAGACTCTAGACACCGGAGGCGATACCCGCGCCCGTCGGCACGTGCTGACCCTACCCTGCGATGACCGCTTTCACGGCAGCGACGACGTGGGGTAGGTTGGCTGGAGTCAGCCCGGCGACGTTGACCCGACCGCGACCCACGACGTAGACCGCGAACTCGTCACGCAGTCGGGCGACCTGGTCGTTCGATAGCCCGAGGAGCGCGAACATGCCCCGTTGGCGGCTGATCGGCCCCCAGTTGCCGGGGACGCCCGCCGCCGCGAAGGCTTCGACGAGCGCCTTCCGGTTTCCGAGGATTCTGTTGCGCATACCGGCCAGGTCCCTTTCCCACTGCGCGCGCAGGGACGGGTCGGTGAGGATCGTCTCGACGATGTCGCCACCGTGAGCCGGCGGGTTCGAATAGTTGGACCGGATCGCGATCTTGAGGTGGCTCATCGCGGCGGCCGCCCGACCCGAGTCGGCAGCGACGATCGTCAGTGCGCCGACGCGTTCGTTGTACAGGGCGAAGTTCTTCGAGTAGCTGGTGCAGACCAGGAACTCGAGCCCGGGCCGCGCCAGCCCGGCCAGCCAGTCAGCGTCCTCGCGCAGCCCAAAGCCGAATCCCTGGTATGCGAAATCGACGATCGGAAGCAGCTCGCGCTCCGCCACGATCTCCGCGATGGCCGCCCACGTCTCCGGATCGGGATCGACGCCGCTCGGGTTGTGGCACGAGCCGTGGAGCAGGATCACGTCGCCCGGCACGGCGGTCCGGAGAGCTCCGAGCATCTTGCCGGCGTCCACCTGGCGCCCGGACTCGTCCAGGTATGGGTACGTCCGGAGCGAGAACCCGGCCATAGAGAACAGCTGCGGATGGTTCGGCCAGGTTGGCTCGCTAAGCCATACCGTCTTCGAAGAGCCGGTCTGGAGCAGGAAGTCGGCCGCAACGCGGAGAGCTCCCGTGCCGCCCGGCGTCTGCGCCGTGGCGGACCTGCCATTCGTGACGATCTCGTGGTCCGCCCCAAAGATGAGATCGCGGACGGCGGCCTTGAATCCCGGCCGGCCGTCGATCGGCAGGTATCCCTTCGATCCCGCCTTCTCGAGAAGCCGTCGCTCGGCCTCGAGAACAGATGGGATGACCGGCGTGACGCCCGTATCGTCGACGTAGACGCCAACGGCCAGGTTGACCTTGGTTGGACGCGGGTCGGCCCTGAAGGTTTCGGTCAGGCCGAGGATCGGGTCCGGGGGTGCAGTTGTCAGTGATCTGGTGGGTAATGCCACGGGACGTTCCTTGCTGGCGGGCGACGGCAGGTACGGCACACGATAGCGAAACGCGGCCCAAGAAGCCGGCGCCGATCGACCAGCCCGTTATCCGGGCGAATCACTCCTTCTTTCGGGCGATATTGGCGCCGCCGACGGCCTTCAGGATTCCATCAGGGACGGCTGCCAAGAATCGCACTCGGTGGGACGCGGCGTCTTCCCCCTCTGCACCGCGTCCCCCTTCCAAACCACTTGTGGGCAAGGTCTCAGGCCAACAACCCGTTCTTCGAAACAACGATATTCTCCCCGCTCCCAGACGCCCTCCCGATCTCCCTCCGGGAGGGCGTCGGCTTTGCCGAACGCAGACACATCGACCCGATGGTGGGAGGATGGCGCTGAGTGTAGAAGGAGGACTTGGATGGCCGACTTCGAGTCGCTGATCGACGAGTTCCTGCATGAGGAGTACGAGGAATCGCCGGTCAACGCCAGCGGGCTGGGGCTGACGGAGTACGACGAAAGGCTCGACGACCTCTCCGCCGCAGCTTTCGCGCGCCGGGAGTCGAGGGCGACCGAATGGCGAGGCCGATTTCGGGCAGTGCCGGATGCCGAGCTATCTGCCGATGAGCGAATAGATCGAGACCTCGCGGCGGCAATCCTGACCGGCCGGACGATCATGGCCGACTGGATCCCATGGCGCCGCGATCCCGTCGTCTACAGCGGTCCGGTCACGTCCGGCCTGTTCGGCCTCTTCCTCCATCGGCTGCGCCCGGAGCGGGAGCTCGTCGATGCCGCAATTGCCCGCCTCGGAGAAGCGCCACGGGTGCTGGAACAGGGCCGGGCCAACCTGGACCCGACGCTGGCTCATCCGCTCATCCTCGCGCGCGGCCGCGATGCCGCCCGCGGAGCCGCACGCTACGTCCGCGACCTGCTCCCCGGCGAGGCGGGCACGGAGCAGGATCGCGTCCGGCTCGCCGACGCCGGCGCCAAAGCGGCGCGTGCCCTGGACGCATGGGCCGGGTACCTCGACGAGATGGCGCGCCGCGCAACCGGCAGCTGGCAGCTCGGCGAAGACCGCTACACGAGACTGCTGCGCGAGCGCGAGGCGCTTCCGTATGACACTCGAGGCCTGCGGGATCGCGGCCGGGCCGAGTACGACCGCCTTTCGTCAGAGATGCGAGGCCTCACGAGGCGGGCCTTCGGCACCGACGATTGGAACTCGGTCCTGGAGCGGTCCAACGAGGACCACCCGAGGACCGAGGAGGAGATGCGCCGGACGTACGCCGACTGGACTGCGAGAGCGCGGTCTTTCCTCGTCGAGACCGGCCTGATCACGATCCCAGAGGGTGAGACGTGCGATGTCCAGCCGTCGCCGCCGTTCCAGCGCCCCCTGATCGGAGTGGCTTCCTACACGTCGCCGCCCGCTTTCGCCGAGTCGTTGGCGGGCCATTTCTTCGTGCCCTTCGCGCCCGACGGCGCCCCGCCGGAGGAGGTCCAGAAGCGACTCGCGGCGAACAGCTTCGGCCACATCCCGACGACATCGGTTCACGAGGCCTACCCGGGCCACCACTGGCATCTGGTCGTGCGCAAGTCGAAGTCGCGGCGGCTGCGCCGGGTCCTCGGCACCCCGTACTTCAACGAGGGCTGGGCCCTGTACGCGGAGCGGTTGATGCGCGAACGCGGCTTCTTCACGGAGCCGATCCAGGAGCTCAACCATCTGAAGGCCACGCTCTTCCGAGCGGCGCGGATCGTCGTCGACACGAGCCTGCACGTCGGCGAGATGAGCTACGAGGACGCGATCCGTTTCATGGTCGAGAAGACGGCGACGCCAGAGCCAACGGCGCGGGTCGAGGTGGGACGCTATTGCTGGTGGCCGACGCAGGCCTCTTCGTACCTGACGGGCTGTCTCGAGATCCTGCGCATTCGGGATCGATACCTGGAGTCGCGCGGGCAGCCGGCTGGTTCCGCGCCGACTGCCCCAGTAGAACTGATACGCGATTTCCACGACCGGCTCGCAGAGAGCGGCTCGTTGCCCCTCGGGCTGGCCGAGCGTGCGGTCATGGGCTCGGGAGCTTAGCCGTTGCTCGGCTGCGGCCTCGCGGGCAGCGGCAAGTGGAACAGATTGACCAGCACATCGCCCTGGAGGCTCATCTTGACGGCCTGCGGGTCGATTGCCGATTGGAAGCCAAGCCCGATCGACAACGCCTCGATGACGATGGCCATATCCCTCGCCGGGAGAGTCGGTTCCTGACCGCTGTTCCGGTAGAACGACGCGATCAGCTCGGCGCTGACCGTCCTGGCCCGCTCGTATTGCTCGGCGAGCAACGCGCGGGCCCGCTCGTCGCGCATGGCGTGGAGCCAGAACTCGATCGCCAGGATCAGCCACTGCCGGTCCCACTCTGACTCCGTCTCGCTCTCCTGCGCCAGGTACGTTGAGGCGGCCTCGGGCGACGCGCCGTCGATGCCGCTAGCGTGGCGGGCCGACTCAACCTCGATACGCCGTTCGATGAGGGCGACGAAAAGCTCGGTCTTGCTGGCGAAGTTCGAGTAGACCGCGCCCTTGGTGTAGCCGGCGGCCGCAGCCACTTCGTCTAGCGAAGCCGCCTCAAAGCCGCGCCGCGCGAACACCTGGGCGGCGGCATCGATCAGCCGCTCCCTTGTCTGAGTCTTCCGTTCCTGGCGGGTCAATCGATCCTGCATGCCGGCAGGATACCACTTGGTATTGTCATACTCAGGGGTATTGACATACTAGCCGGTATCGGCATACTGGTCGGTATCGCCACCGGATCGCACGGCGGCCCACAGAAGGACGCGAGGACGATGCTGCTCGAGGTCGACGAGATCACGAAACGTTATCGCAAGAACGCCGCCCCGGCCAACGACGGCATGAGCCTGTCCGTCGAGTCGGGGCAGGTCTACGGCCTGCTCGGCCATAACGGCGCCGGCAAGACCACCCTGGTGAACCAGATCGTCGGTTTGCTCAAGCCCGACGCCGGTTCGATCAGGATCTCGGGTCACGACGTGGTCGCGGATCCGGGCTACGCGCGAAAGGCCTGCTCGATCCAGCCCCAGGCCGAAGTGCCGATCACCGGCCTCACTCCGCGCCAGGCTATCGAGACGCTCGGCCGCCTTCGCGGCGGAGACGCCGTTCAGGTCCGCGCACGCGCCGACCGATTGATCGAGGCCCTTGCGCTGACCGAGTGGGCCGCGACGGACGGAGCGCAGCTATCCGTTGGCGTCAAGCGGCTCGTGTCCTTCTGCATGGCCGCAGTCGTCCCCGGCCGGTTGGTCATGCTCGACGAGCCGACCAACGACGTCGACCCGGTCCGACGCCGCCTGCTGTGGGCGCAGGTTCGATCGCTCGCCGACGAAGGCGCCGCCGTACTGCTCGTCACCCACAACGTCATCGAGGCCGAGCGATCGGTCGACCGGCTGGCCGTTCTCGATCATGGCCGCGTCCTCGCGGAAGGCACGCCTGCCGAGCTCAAGGCGGCGACCGCCGACGACCTGCGACTCGAGCTGGTCCTGGACCCGGATTCGCCGGTCATCGAGACGCCTCAGTTCACCGGACCCCACGTCTGCACCGGCAACCGGATCGTCGCCACAGTGCCTGAGCGGTTCGCCGGCCAGGCCGCGCTGTGGGCCCAAGACCTGCGCCGAACCGGGCGGATCGAGGAGTTCTCGCTCGCGCCCGCGACCCTGGAAGACGCCTACGTGGCCCTCGTCGAGGCCACCTCTGCCGACAGCACCTCGGAGGAGACTGATGTCCGCGCTGCGTAGCTATCGATTGCTGGTCATCTGGCAGTTCCGCCGGATGAAGATGTTCCTGCCGCTCGGGATCGTGGTTCAGGCCCTGTTCGCCCTGGGCATCGTGGCCGGATACCCGCTCCTCTTCCCCTCCATCGACCATCAGACCGTGCTCTACCTCGCCACAGGCGGGCCGGCGGTCAGCTTGATCACGATGGGCCTGGTCGTCGTCCCACAGGTGGTGACGCAGGCCAAGACCGAGGGCACGCTTGGCTACATGCGCTCGCTGCCCGTGCCGCGGGTCGTCTATCTGCTGGCGGACATGACCGTCTGGCTGGCGGTCGTAGTGCCGGGCGTGGCGTTCTCGGTCGTCGTCGCCGCGTTCCGCTTCGGGTTGGACCTGCAAGTCAGTCCATTGGTCGTGCCAGCGGTCCTGCTGGTGGTTCTGACCGCCACCTCGGTCGGCTATGCGATGGCCTCGCTACTGCCCTCGATGGTCGCCCAGATGCTGAGCCAGATCCTCGTGGTCTTCATCCTGATGTTCTCGCCGCTCAACTTCCCTGCCGACCGGCTGCCCGGCTGGCTGGCGACGATCCACAACTTCCTGCCGATCCAGGCGATGGGCGAGGTCATGCGAGGCACGATCGCCTCGAGTAGCTTCCCGCTTACGGTGGGAGCCTTCCTGATCCTCGGGGCGTGGTGCGCCGCAACCTTCGCCGCGACGGGCGTGGTGATGACCAGACGCGCCTGAACACGTAGCCGACCGGCGTCGGCGCCAAATCCCGAGAGGACGGCCGCTTCGGCGGTGCGCCCGATCGGCGATTCAGAGCGCGGTCGCGTCAGCCCCAGCGGGCGGATCAGTGGACTCCGACACGATTTCGTATCCGAGGCGGGCCCGCAACCGGCCGAGCGCCATGAGCACGGGCGTGCCGAAGGCCAGGACCGCTATCGCGTCTCCGGCCGCCCGGAAGGAATCCCAGGCGAAGGAGGTCAGGACGTAGAAGCGGGCGAACTGGGCGAGCGCATCGCCGGGCGCCAGCCCTGGGCTCCAGCCGACGTTCTCGACGCCCCGGTAGAAGGCGACCCAGCCGTATACGTCGGTCACGATGCCATACGCGAATCCGGTGACCACCGCCACGACGACGAGGACGGCCATGTCGACGCGGGATGGCAGCCACGACCGACGCGCCGGCCGAACGCGGCGCACGGCGGAGCCCGCGACGCCGGCCGCAAGCCCGACCCAGCCGACGGCGAAGGCCTCATACGGCAGCCAGGGTCCGACTCCACCGGTCACGACGGCCGAGACGAGCAGCGAGAACGACCCGACGAGGAAGCCGTACGACGGCCCGAACTCGTAGCCGGCGGCAAGCACGAGGAAGAAGATGGGGCTGAAACCGCCGACACCGTTGACCAGGGCCAGGCGCAGCGCGGCGTCGATCGCGGCGAGGGCCGCGAGCAGCGCGAGCCGCCCGGAGTCAAGCCGCCGCGCCCCGATTTCCATGATGGCCAGAGAGGCCACGGCCGCCAGAGTCACGGCAAGGGCCGGGGCCTCCGGCGTGACGCCGAATCCGAGGAACGGCCACAGGAAGAGAGCCAACCCGGCGATCGAGACGACGGCGATCATCTCGAAACACCGGCGAGTGCGGGCTCTGCGTCGGGGAGCTCGGTGGCGCAGCCGTCGCGAAGAGCGATCGTCCGATCTGCGAGCTCCGCGACGAGGTCGGAGTCGTGAGTGGCCACCACGACGGCGGCGCCGCGATCGGCAAGCGAGTGGACGGCCGCGGCGAGCGAACGCCGCGCGGCGACATCCATGCCGCGCGTCGGCTCGTCGAGCAGAACGAGCGCGGGCGAACCGGCGAGCGTGGCGGCGAGCGCGGCTCGCTGGCGCTCTCCAGAGCTCAGATCGCGCGGATACCGGTCTGCGAGAGCCGCCAGACCGAAGGCTTCGAGCATCGACTCGGGCGATTCGGTCGAGCCGGAGCGGCGGATCGTAAGCTCGACTTCCGCCCGGGCCGTCGGCAGGTGGAGCAGCGCCCCAGGGTTTTGCGGAAGGTACGCGGTGCGGCCTTCTGGGCGCCGTACCGTCCCACTCAGGGGCTGGAGCAACCCGGCCAGCGTCCGCAGCAGGGTCGTCTTGCCCGAGCCGTTCGGGCCGACCAGCGCCACGACCTCTCCGTCGCCGCCCGCCAGAGAGACGCCGTCCAGTACCGCCACGCCGGCCGGACCCGCGGCCACGTCGTGCACCTCCCACGCCGTTTCGGCGTCGGCGTAGAAGCGGCGCGGCCGAGCTGTCGTGGCTGGCGCTCGAAGGGCCTCGTCTGCCTCGCGAGTCGTCGGGCGGACCCGCCCGCCCTCGACGAGAAGCAGTCGGTCCGCAGCCGGCAGCAGCGTCTCGAGCCGGTGCTCCGCGACCACGACCGCCCGACCGCCGCCGGCCAGCGACCGGCAGGCGGCGAGAACTGCCGCGGCCCCGTCCGGGTCGAGCTGCGAGGTCGGCTCGTCAAGGGCAACGATCCTCGGCCGCAGCGCCAGCGCGGCGGCCAGCTGAACCCGCTGCCGCTCGCCGCCGGATAGCGTCGTCAGGCGTCGCCCGCGCAGATGGCCGATCGCCAGATGCGCGAGCGCCTCTTCGACTCGATCGTGCATCTGCGCCCGGGGCATCGCGGCGTTCTCGAGCCCAAAGGCGACCTCACGTTCCACTGTGCCGTAGACCGACTGTGTCTCGACGTCCTGGAAGACGAGCCCGACCTCCTGCGCCAGTCGCGGTATCGGAACGCGGAACGTATCCAAACCGGCCACCGAGCCGGACCCCGAGATACGGCCGCCCTGGAATTGCGGGACGAGCCCGTTCATCAGCCGCAGCAGGGTCGACTTGCCCCCTCCCGAACCACCTGCCACGAGCGTCAACCCCGGCTCGACATCGAGGTCGACCGACCGAAGGGACGGCACATCTCCGCCGGGATACCTGTAGGTCACGCCCCGGAAGGTTGCGATGGGGTCGGCCATCTCAGCGGCCTCGGCGGGGCGCGGCCAGCGCCGGCAGGGCGAGCGCGAGACAGCCGGCCACGAGCGCCGGCTCGATCGGCGGGAGGTAGAGCGTCGGATAGGGGTACCAATCGACCGCCGCACCGGCGACGCGCAGACCGATGAAGAGCACGGCGGCGCCAACGGCCCCTGCTACGACGGCGAGATCCAGGCGGCTCCAGCGCCCGACGGCGTAGCTCGTCCTCCGCCCGGCCCCAAAGCCGCGCGCCTCCATCGCCTCGGCCAGCAGGACCGAATCCTCGATGGCGGTCAGGACGACCGGCACGAGGACCTCGTTCCAGGAGCGGAGCCCACGTGGCCGCCAGCCGCGCATCCGCTGTGCGTCGCTGACGGCGGCGAAGGTCCGCCCGATCCCCGAGACGAGGTTGAGCGACGTGGCGACCGCGATCCCGGTCCGCTCCAGCGGATGCGGCATCGCATCCACCACGTCGTGCGGCTCGAGAACCAGCGACAACGGCGCCACGCACAGCAGGGCCGCCACGAGACCGAGCCCGAGGTCGGCGCCGAAGGCAAGCGACTCGACGGTCAGCGGGCCGCCGATCAGCGGCCACTCGGCGGGGAGACGGGCGATCACGTCGGCCCCCGTGTGTCCCGCCAGGACGTTGACCAGAGCGCCGATCGCCGCCGCAAGCACGAGGCTCAGCGCGAGCGGCCGCAGACGGCGGCCCGCCGGCAGCCACGCGAGCAGGACGTTGAGGGCGACCAGAGCCACGAGACTGCGGTAGACCGGGTTGTCGGTCGAGAGCGCGATGGTTACTGCCGCGAGCGACCAGATGAGCCAGGCGCGTGGGGCGAGAGCCGTGCGCGGCACCGAGTTGGCAGCTGGCGCCGAGTCGGCCGGCGGCGCCGAGTCGACCGGCGTCGCGCCGGCGTCAGGGACCGAGCTCACGGAGACCGGCGCGCCGCCAGAACGCGGAGCAGGGCCAGACCGGCGAGCCCACCCCCAACCAGCGCGGCCGTGGCCATGCCGAAATCCACTCCCGACCCCTGGCTCGGTAGCGGTGGAACCTCGGAGGCCGGCGCTTCCGTGCCGGACGGCGAGTCGAGCGGCGCCGCTGCCGAGCCACCGGTACCGGGAGTGGTAACCGTGGCCGCCGCAGTTGGCGGATCCGTCGCCACCGCCGGCGAGCCGGCGCTCGGGGGGGTGGCGGGATTCGCGGGCGTGGCCGCGACGATCGGCGGGCCGGCGGTCCTCGTGGCGTTCGTGGCGTTCGTGGCGTTCGTGGCCACGGGCGGTGTCGCCGACGCCGTCGCCGACGCAACAGCTGCGGCGCACACGCTGGACGGCGATGGAGGAGCGGCAGGCGTACCCACCGACGGCACGTACCGGAAGCCCTCGGCATCGCCGTCGCCAAGGGTGAGGGTCGAGATGCCGACACTCGCGAGCTGCCAGCTTCCGCCCTCGTGCGAGACGAAGACGGCCCAGTAGTAGTCCTTGCCAGGGCAGTCGGAGTAGTGGGCCGGCTCGCCGTCGAGCGCGCACACTGCATCGCCGAAGCCACCGAAGGTTTGCCCGGACCACGCTGCTCCCGACGTATTCAGCAGCCACTCCCCGGTGACGGAGGCCGTGTCAAAGGCGACACATCTACTAACGACGGAGCCGTCGCCGTGCTCCACGACCAGAGCGGCGTGATGCGTGCCAGCTCCGGCGCACGATGCGACCAGCGGCGAGCCGGGAGCAAGAGCAGCGAGAGCCGCCAGCCCCGACGCCAAAGCCACGGCCACGAAAACCGCCGGCAGCAACCGAAGCCGGCCGATCACGGTTTGCCCGCCCTTGACGTAATCAGCCAACCCCCGCCGACCACCGCCACGAGACCGGCGAGCGCCGCCAGGGCGTAGACGAGCGGCGCCGGGATTCCATTCGATCCGGACGAATCGCCCGAGGAACCGGGCCCGCTGCTCGGCATTGCCGTTTCCGCCCGGACGACCGCCGAAGCGGTATCCGTGGCGGAGGGCGCGATCGTCGGCGAGGCCGTCGGCTGTGCGGTCGGAAACGCGGTCGGCGTTTCCGTCGGGGCAAGTGTCGGGACTGCCACCGGCTCGACGGTCGATCGAATTGTCGGCCGGACGGTCGGCCGGACGGTCGGTCGCGGAGTCGGCGCCCGCGTTGGCGTCGAAGCCGGCGTGGGGCTCACAGTCGGGCTAGCCGTCGGGTTCGGGCTGTTGGTCGGGATCGCAGTCGAGCTGGCCGTCGGGCTCGGGCTCGGGCTGGGGCAGGCGGTCGTCGGCAGGGCGTTGCCCGCCTTCGGGTGGACTGCGGCGCCGTACGGAACCCGCATCAACGCGGCCGGCACCTGGCTCGTGGTGAAGGCGTCCTCGCCACTCCCTGGGTAGGCGAAACCGCCGTCGCTGCCTTGTGCCGCGCGCAGGTTCGTCACGGCGTCGTTCCCGCCTTGCGACCAGCTCGCCGATTCGGGGTCCTGACCGGCCGCGATCAAGGCCTGAAGAACGATCGAATCGGAATCCGGATCGCTGGCAGGCGGCCCATAGGTCGATGAGTTCTGGTACGGAAAGCCACCGTCGGCGAGCTGCTGGGTCTGCAGATACGCAAGTCCGGCCGTATCGGTTGAGTGGACGCCGGCGGCGTCGAGGGCCATCAGCGCAATCGCAGTCGAGTTGGTGTCTCCCTGCCCGGCGGTGACCCTCGCCGTGCCGTAGCTCCAGCTGCCGTCGGAGTCTTGGAGTGCAGCGAGCTCGTCTGTGGCGGCCACCGGCACGGAGCCACCGGACGCCACCTCGCCGAGGATCGCGAAGGATTGACTGAACGTGGCGCCGTCGCCGTAGGCCCCCGGGGTCGAGTCGTAGACGGCCGCAAGCCGAGCGACGAGGTCTCGGCCGTCGAAACTGGTCGGGTCGCCCCCTGAGGCGACGACCGCCAGGATCGCCTTGCCCGTCTTCGCGGCGTCGGTCGTTGCCTTGTCGGAGGCCGTTGCAATGAAGCTGAGCGCGCTCGCACCGGCGGCGCAACCCTGCAGCGTCGCCGGATCGTAGCGCGCGGCCGCGGCCCCGATCACGAAGTCGGCGGTTTCTCCGAGCGAGCCGTCGATGGAGCCGTCCGAACGCTGCGCCACGAGCAGGTATTCGAGCGCCGCTGTCGCTCGATCGGAATCGGTTTGGGTGGCCGGCACCGCGGGAGAAGCCACCGCTGCGGCACTGAGCGGGCCGGTGAGGAGGATCGCCAGTATCGCGCTGGCGACGACCAGTCTTCGCATGTTTCCTCCGGCGGCATTGCCCGCCTGCCGGAGGGGACCTCGCCGCCGGAGGCCTCCCATCCGATCCGCGCAGGTGGGTGACGTGCGCCGTCCGGTCAGGTCTCCTGGCTTGCGGATCGTCACTGCTGGCCGCCTTCCCGGGCTTGCGCCCAGTGGCATATGGCCAGCCGCTCCTCGCTCACAGTTGCGCGACAGCGCCGGTTTCGCACCGGCTTCCCTGAAACGAGCGGCCTATTCGATTTGGCTTGTGGAGGTTACAGCGGCTCAGCCTCGCCCGCCAGGCCTTTCCCGCCGCCGGAGACGCGCCCGACGGCCTAAGCCACCTGCGCCGGGCCGCCCACGCCTCCCACCACGCGCCGCCGCCCAGGCCACCGCCGAGGAGGGCCTTTCCGGCTGCCGACTGCCGACCGCGCTAGAGTTGCCTTTCCCGCATCACCGTGGAGGGACACCATGGCGCCGGTTCGGTTCGGTGTGTTCGTTCCCCAGGGCTGGATCATGGATCTCGTCGACATCGAGGATCCGGTCGAGAAGTACGAGGCGATGAGCCGCGTCGCCAGGTCGGCGGAGCGATTGGGCTTCGACTCCATCTGGCTCTTCGACCATTTCCATACCTACTACAAGCCGGTCCTCGAGACGACGTTCGAATGCTGGACCTCGACGGCCGCGCTCGCCCGCGACACCAGCCGCATCCGGCTCGGCCAGATGGTCACCTGCAACGGCTACAGGAACCCGGCGCTGATGGCGAAGATGGCATCTACCGTCGACGTGCTCAGCCACGGCCGGCTTGACTTCGGCATCGGGGCCGGCTGGTACGAGCACGAGTACCTGGCCTACGGCTACGAGTACCCGCCCACGCCAGGCGAGCGGCTGCGACGCCTGGGCGAGGCGCTGCAGGTCATCAAGGCGATGTGGACCGAGCCGTACGCATCGTTCGACGGCCAGTTCTACAAGGTCGCCGGCGCGATAAACGAGCCGAAGGGCGTCCAGAAGCCGCACCCGCCGATCTGGGTCGGTGGCAGCGGCGAGAAGGTGACGCTCAAGCTCGCCGCCATGTACGGCGACGCGATCAATCTCGGCGGCAACCTCGACGACATGGGCTACTACCACCACAAGCTCGATGTCGTGCGGTCCCACTGCGAGACTGTCGGCCGCGACCCAGCGACACTCATCCGATCCGCCAACGTCGAAACCACGCTCGTGCGGCCCGGCGACGACCCGGACGAACTTACGAAGGTCTACCGTCGCGACGAGTCGCTGGAGGAATACAAGACCCATGCCGTCGTCGGTGGCACGCAGGAGATCATCGACACATATGGTCGCCTGATCGACGCCGGCATCGACTACATCATCGTCTCCGACCTGCCGCGGATCGCCACGACGGACGTCCTCGACTACATCGGCTCGGAGGTCCTGCCGGCCTTCCGGTAGCGCCGCGGCGCGGGCGGCGCGGGGCCGAGCGGCTGGGCGGCGGGGCAAGCGCGGGGCGGCGCCGGGCGGTGGGGCGGCGCAGGGCGACGCGGGCGGTGGGGGTGCAGCTTCAGTCGCCCGTGACTCAACGAGCGCCCGGTACCTGACTGGTCAGCAGCAGCGGCACCCTCCGTGTCCGCCTCAGTCGGCAGTGACTCAACTGCCTATTGGGCGTGCCTTGCGAGCCTGCCATGGCCGCTTCATTGGCTCGCTGAGTCACCCTTGACTCAAGTTGCTGGTCGGGCGTGGCCAGCTGTGCGTCGGGCGTGGCCAGTTGTGCGTCGCGCGTGGCCGGCGCGCCTGCAACGGCCGAACCGCGGGCTCCAGCGCCGGCGCCCGGAGCTACAGCGACTCGCGCAGGATCGTCGCGATCTCGTCGTCGGTCAGGGCGATGGGATTGGTCTTCATGCTGCTGCCACGCGAGTCGGCCGCGATGGCCGGAATATCGGCCTCGGTGATGCCGAACGCCGACAGCCTCGGGACGCCGAGACGGGCGGTCAACGATTCGAGCGCCGGAACCAACGACGAGCGCGCCGCGCGGTCGTCGTTGCCCGAGCCGGCGTTGCCGGCGAAAAGCCGCGCGGCTGTAGCGTAGCGCGACAGGGCCACGCTTCCCGGGTCGCGTGACTCGAGCGCGGCGATGTTGACGCGGGTCGTCGCCACGAGAGTCGCGCCGCAGGCGGCGCCATGCGGTATCGGGAACTGTGCGCCGAGGGGCGAGGCGAGGCCATGGACGGCGCCCAACCCGGCCTGGGCCAGGCAGATCCCCGAGCATAACGCCGCGTACGCCATTCGCTCGCGAGCCGCCGCCGCCACGGTTCCAGGACCTGCCGCTCCCCGACCGGCGGCCGCCTCATCGAACCAGGCCGGCAACCCGTCGCGAACGCAGGCCAGTCCCGATAGTGCGAGAGCGTCGGTGAACGGGTTGGACCGCGTCGACACGTACGACTCGAGCAGCTGGGTCAGCGCGTCCATGCCGTTGCCGGAGATGACCTCCGGCGGGCAACTCCCGAGCAGGTCCGGGTCGACGATCGCCACTTGCGCCACGAGGGCCTCGTCGCGGAACGACTTCTTGAAGCCGCCGGGGCCGCGAACGCTCAGGACGGCGTTCTTAGTCGCCTCGCTGCCGGTGCCGGCGGTGGTCGGGAGTGCGACGAACGGGACCGACGGCCCCCGATACGGGAGCTGCGGCCCGACGCCTTCGAGGTGATCCATCACGGAGTTGCCCGGTATCAGGAGGCCGGCGACGGCCTTGGCGGTATCGAGCACGCTGCCGCCGCCGATGCCGACGACGACGTCGACCGGGGCGGAGCCACTGCCGGGGCCCGTAGCCCGGCGGCGCGCCACGATCCCATCGACGATCGCCGGCGATGGCTCGCCCGAGACCACCTCGACCGCGACCTCCACTCCTGCCGAATCTAGCCCGCGCCGCAGCCGAGCCCAGTCCGGCGAGTCGGTGAAGCTTGGGCCGCGGACGACGACCAGCGCCTTCGAGCCGAATTCACGAACGACGCTCGGCAGCTCCCCGGATCTGCCACCTCCGAACAGAATCCGCGGCAAGCGTGCGATCGAGAACCCCGGCCAGGCAGCCGGCACCGTCGGCCCGGCTCCCGCGTCCTGGGCTCCCACGGCCTCTGCCGGTCCTTTCGATGCCATCGTCGTCGCCTTCCGGCTCAGGCGTTCGCCGGAAAGAGCCCGTCGTAGCGGATGCCCTGGCGGGGCTCGACCATCCAGTCGGCCACACGATCGCGCCAGGCCATGTAGTGGGCGGTCTCCTTGTGGGCTTTCGCTGAGGCCTCGTCGCGGTAGGCCTCGTAGGCGATGAACCGCGTCGGGTCGTCGACCGACTGCAGGATGTCGAAGCGCAGGTTGCCCGGCTCCTTGATCGAGTTTTCGTGGTTCACGCGGATCGAGTCGATGAACTCGGCCAGGTGCTCGGGTTTGACGTGGACGTTGACGATCGTGACGTACATGACGCCTCCCGGCTGAACAGCGCCGCGGGGAGCGACGCCGGAACGGCACCATGATCGGCCATACGTACAGGATCGGTGCGGGCGGCCGCCGCTCGTTACGTGCCCGAATGCATCGGCGACGCAGAAGGCGCCGGCAGCGCGGACGGGGGCGGGAGCAAGGGCGTGGGGAGCCCGCTATTAGCCGGCTGCGACTCCGCCTCGCCCTGGCTCGCTGAGGCCGGGTTCACCGGGCTCGTCGCGACCGGACTCGGACCCGGGCTCGACGATGGTGACGGGCCGCCTGTCCAGTCGACCTCCTCGACAACGACTGCGGCCCTGCACTGGTCGAGTACCGCGGCGGGGCACGCGGCTGCCTCAGGATCGTTGATGTGGACCCGCGCCACTACGATGCGGCCTCGAAGGTTCGCCAGGGCATCGACTTTGGGAGCGACGCGGATGCCGTCGATCGCCTCCCAGTAGCAATACGGGATCAGGTCATTCTCGGCCGTTGTGTGATCGATCGGCATGGGGCATGGCGGCAGCACATCCGGCATCGTCACTTCGCCGCCCAGAAGGAAGCTGCCCGAAGTCGGGAACGAAGCCTGATCGGCGGCGCGATAGACGCGCTCACCGGCTATCTGCGCCGGCAGTGCGGGCCAAACGACCGCCTCGATTACCACCGCTCCCTCGCAGTCAGCCTTATTGTCGGCGGCGCAGCGGGCGGCCTCGGAGTCGTGTGTATGGACGCGCATGACGATCGCGGGTCCGTCGAGCCAGGCGCTCAGGAGGACCAGCCCTCGAGGCGCCAGCCTGAAGAAGTACTCGGTGTTGCCGGTCTCGTGTGGCGTGAGCTCGACCACGCCGCATTGGGGGATCAGATCAGCCTCAGCCGACGACTGAGGCTCAGTGCTGGGCAACGGTGGCGCGCACGGGATGGGTGCGTCGACCGCGTAAGCGCCCAACAGGAAGCTGCCGCTCTGGCTGCGCCAGTCATCATCGATGCGGTATACGCGCTCGCCGTCGATCAACGCAGGGATGCCGTCTGACCCGAGGACGACGCCCGAGCCCGGGCCGGCCGGTACTGCCGGCGCAGTGAGATAGCCCGAGGACAGTGGGACGAGGATCGCTATGCCGGCAACGATTGCCAGCAGCGCGGCCAACCTCGGCCATCTGCCCCTCGGTTGGTTGGGCCGAGCAAGGGCAGCCCTACCACCGGGACCGAAAGTCGGGTAATCCTGCTCCGCACGATCCAGGTCCACAGCAAACTGGCGTGCCAGCCGCGCTTCCAGGTTGTCCCCGGCGGCAGGACCGCCGGTCTTGTCAGTCTTCATCGAGCCACTCCCGGAGTCGCGCCAGGCCCGTCGCCAGGCGTGCCTTCGCCGTGTTCTCCGTGACGCCAAGCGCTTGCGCGGTTTCACGCACGGAGAGTCCGACCATGTGGTGAAGGACGACCGCGGCTCGAATCGGCCGCGACAGGCGTCCGAGCGCCTCGCCGAGCTCCAGCGATTCGGACGTCTCGGGGCCGCCGACCGGCAACTCGTGGACCGTCGGGTCGAGCCGGAGCGTCCGGCGCAGCCGCCTTACAACTCTCAGCGCCTCGCGCGTTTGGACGGTCAGCAGCCAGGCACGAATGGCCAGGGGCTCGCGGATCGCCGGTCCGGCTCGGAGCGCCCGCTCGAACGTGGTCTGGACCAGATCCTCCGCCTCGGCCTCGTCGCGGGCAATCGCCCGAGCCGCGGCCAGGAGCAGGGGACCATGCTCGTTCAGCGTGGCCACCCATTCCGGAGCGGCCGCTCTGACCGACGGCCGGGCAGCCTCGCCCAATTCGTCCCCGTCGAGTGTCGCCGTGATGTCCCTCACATCACTTAAGAGGCGCTGACCACCGCGAATGGGTAACTGGTCGGTCGAGTGTAGCGATCGGCACGCAGCCCCACGCCGGTCCGTTGAGTCAGGGGCGACTCAACCGGCCAACGGGAGCGCCCCGGCGCCGCGAAGGAGCCTCCCGATCGTCGGTTGAGTACAGGGTGACTCAACCGGTCAACGAGAGGCGCCGGAAGCGGCCCGAGGCGGCCCCAATGGTCCGTTGAGTCAGGGGCGACTCAACCGGCCAACGAGATTGGGCCGGACGTGGCGTAGGAGCCTCCCAATGGTCCGTTGAGTCAGGGGTGACTGGGACCCCGGCGGCTCCGCCGCTCCGACGCCACTCGGCGCGCCGACGCGGCTCCGACGCCACTCGGCCGCCTACCGCCGAGCGCGGTCCCCCGCAAGGGTGAGCTCGAACCAGATCGCCCGCTCCGGGTCGAGCAGGTTTTCGACGATTCGCCGGATCGACTCGCGATAGGCTGGCCAGACGGCGAGATCGAGTGCCTCGTCCGGTGACACCCAGCGCAGGCCGTCGTGCTCGTGCGAGAGGGTCGGTTCGGCGCCGGCTACGAGGCGCACGGCAAAGACGGCAGCGCTGACGATGCCGCGAACCGAGGGCTCGTGGAACTGGTTGACCTGGTCGAGGTCGTAGAAGCCGACGATCTGGCCCGGATCGAACCCGGTCTCCTCCCGAAGTTCGCGGAGGGCGCCGGCCGTGACCGTCTCGTCGGCCTCCAGGCTGCCGGAGACGCACTGCCAGAGTCCGGGCAGGATTCGACCGGGCGAACGCCGCATGAGCAGGATCTCCGGGTCAGTGACTGCGCCGGCCGAACCGGCCGCCCCGGCCACGCCCGCCACGCCGGCCACGCCGGCCGCCGCGGCCGCCCCGGCCGAACGGGTGCACGGTCTGAACATCCAGACGTCGACGAGATCCGGGCGAAACGGGCTCAAGCGGCAACCCCAGCCGACCGCATCAGATCCGCTCGAAGCGCTCGATCGGCAGGACGAAGATCACGGCGCCACCCACTTCGACCTCGAGCGGGTACGGCATGAAGAACTCGCCCGGTTCCATGATCGGCGGGATGGGACTGACCGTTTGCGTCCTGGCGTGGCAGTTCTCGCGGATCAGGGCCACCACGTCGTCGACCTTGGCGTCGTCGGCGCCGACCAGGATCGTCGCGTTCGACTGCTTGAGGAACCCGCCGGAGCTGTGCAACCACGTCGCCCGATATTCGTGGGCAAGCAACGCGTCGATGAGGACCCGGGCGTCCTCGTTGTGCACGACGGCGACGATGAGTTTCACGGCGCGAGTATAGGCGGACCACCGTGCTCTTCGGGACGCCAGTCTTTATTGCGCTGACCGGCCCGCGGGGTCGCGGTAGCATCTGCTGGGCCGTACAATCCACGCGGGGATAACCGTCGCACGCGCGCGGGGAGGAATTGTGTCGGGCGAACGACCGCTTCACGAACGAACCGATGGTCAACTCTTCGCCGCTGCTGCGGCCGCAGTTGCCCGTGGCGATGATCTCGACGATTCGCTGGCGGAGCTACTCGGGCTTGCAGCCGAGCATCTCGGCGCCACTTCCGGCGCGGCTTACATCCTCGATCGAGATCGGGACGAGCTCGAGCTGGCAGTGACCTTCGGCGTGGACGCCGAGGCGGCTGCGGCCGCCGTGACGGTCAGGCCGGCCTCGGACAGCCATGACCCCCTGGCGGACGTCACCCGCTCGCGGCAACCGCTAGAGATAGACGACGCCGCTCACGTGACGATTCTCCGTGGCGCGAAGACCGCTCTGCTTGTGCCTCTGGTGGTTCGTCGCGAAGGCATCGAGCTGTCAATGGGCGTGATGGGACTCGGCTTCCCAGGACCGCTACCCGCGCACGAAGTCCTCGCCGAAGCCGAGCCACTCGCCGATCTGGCGGCTGTGGCCGTGGAACGGGCCCTGGCGCTGTCGTTGGGCTCCGAGCGGTCGGAGTGGTTCGACCGCCTGGCTCACACGGACCCGCTGACCGGGCTCGCAAACCGCCGGACGCTGGATCGCGTCCTGGAGCTGGAGGTCGCTCGGGCCGGACGTCAGGGCGTGCCGCTGAGCATCGCGATCCTCGAGATCGACCGGTTCGGCGAGATCCTCAAGCGCGGCGGGAACGCCGCCGGGGACGAAGCGCTGCGCCTCGTGGCCCAGATTCTGTCCGAGTCGGTGCGGCTGATGGACACGGTTGCACGCTACGCCAACGAGCAGTTCATCCTCGTGGCGCCGGGACCGGACGGCCTGGTGGTCGCCGAGCGGCTGGTGCGTGGCATCGCCGGGCTGGCTCCGGTCGACGGTCACGCCATCTCCGTTTCGGCGGGGATCGCCGGCTTCCCGCTCGACGGCCGAACCCCCGGAGAGTTGCTGGCGGTCGCGGAGAAGGCGATGCACGCCGCTCGTCGGGCGGGCGGCGACAGGGTGGTCACGCAGGCAGCGCCTGCAGAGTAGCGGCCGCTACAGCGTCACGTGATCTGGCTGCGGCGCATCTCGCCGATGCGACGCAACGGGGTTAAGCGCCTACCTGCGAGCGGTCAGAGCGAAACCGTGCCGCTCACGATCATCGGGCCGGTCGGCTTCGTCACGTTCGCGTTGGGCTCCCTGCAGACGAAGATCCACAGGCTCGCTGAGGTGGGCACGTTGTCCACGGCCAGGTAACCCTCGCCCGAATCGTCCACGGTGAACGAGCCCACCTTCGCAGGAACACCGTTGTCTCGACTGAGCCAGACGATGTAGACCTGATCGCCCTGCGTCGCAGACAGACCGTGGAGCAGAACCTGAATGTTCCCAGTCGGCCGGAGCGCGGCAATACCGCCGGCCTTGGATCCGTCCATGGCCGTCATCACGGCCTTCATGGTCCCCGTTTGAGTCAACACGTTGAGTACCTGGGTCTCGTGGTCATGGCTCGTCCGGATCTTGCTGAGGTCTCCCTGGAGCACGAGGGCGTAGCCGGCAAGGACGACCACCGCCACTGCCGCTGCCACTCTCGTGGTCCAGGTGACGATCCGGTGCTGTCGCGAGAACCGGGCGCGGGCGAGCGGGATGACGTCGGTCTCGGGCTGCCAACCCTGTCCCGCGACCACGGAGAGCGCGGTAGGACGGACCGCGACGGCCGCGACGGGTGCCGCGACAGCCGCGACGGGCTCGGCGGGGACTTCTGAGACGCGGGCCGCGCGCCGGCGGGAAACCAGGTCCGCCCTGGCGGCGGCGAGAACGGACTGGCGCAACCAGGCCGGCGGCTCGACAGGCTCGAGCGACTCGCCGAGATAGGGCAGGACTCCGCCCAGGTCATCGATCTCCGGGTGCGGCTTCGTGCAGGCCGCCAGATGATCGTTGACGGCGATCATGTCGTCCGTGTCGAGGGCGCCGAGCACGTAGCCCGGAGCGTATTCGCGAACTCGATCGCAGGTCATGGCCATGTCAGGCCACACCTTTCTTGCCGTTCGAGGACGGCACGGCGGCCCTATCGGTCGCGTAGTCGCCTGCGACGAGTTGCTCGCGCAGCGCTACGAGGCCGAGCCGCATTCGGCTCTTCACTGTACCCAAGGGTGCGTGGGTCTGGTCCGCAATCTCGCGCTGAGTCAGCCCGTCGAAGTAGGCGAGCTCGATGACTTCGCGCTGCGCCGGCGGCAGGACGGTAAGGGCGACGCGCACCTGCTCGGCGTCTAGACGGCCGGCGACTTCCGGCCAGATGTCAGGAAGGGTCAAAGAAGCAGGGAGAGTCTCATCCGCATCTTCGCCAAGCACGATGCCGGCTCGCTGCCGGCGCATGGCGTCGATGGCGCGGTGGCGGACGATCGCGAGCAGCCAGCCCCGCACGCTGCCCTTGGCTTCGGCATAGCGGCCGGCATTGCGCCAAAGGCCCAGGAACGAGTCCTGGACCACGTCTTCAGCCAACCCTGTCTCCGCGGTGATTCGAAGGGCCAGGGCATACGCCATCGTGTGATAGCGGTCGTATATGGTTTCCAGTCCGCCGATCTCCCCGGCGGCAACCTGCCGCATTAGTTCGGCCTCCGATTCTCCCTCCGGCGGCACGCCGGGAGCGACCAGAGGCGGGGGCGCTGCCACTGAGTCCCTCATTGGTTCATTCGCAGCGACTGGCGTTCCGGTTCACTAAACGCATCGCTCGATTCTCCGCCCGACCGCCAGACGGTGCCGACCGAGGACATACGCGCTGCTCCCCACCGAAATGGGCGTTCGGCCGGGAGGCCGCGGCCGCCGCTGCAGCAGGAACCGAAGTGCATTCGCCGAGTCTAGCCGAGCCGCGGCGCGCTGCGAGTCCCGCCGGGCCAGGTTGCGCCGCGAGAGGGGCCTGGAAGGCTAGGGATAGAGGCGGACGCGTCGGTATGGCTCGCGGCCGCGGGAGCGCGAGACCAGATTCGCCCGCTCGGCCATCTGATGCTGGAGCCGCCGGATGTAGGCGTTCTGCGGCGAAAGCTCGACCGGTTCGGCGCCTCGGATGACGAGCCCGATCGCTTCCTCGGCTTCGCGCAGCGCGGCCTCGCGCGGATCTACTTCGAGCGAGAAGATCGAGGTCAGGCTCGCCTCCATCTGGACGATCGTGTTGCTCTTGAGGACGTAGATCGGAAGACCCCGATCCTCCGCGTCGCGAAGGCCCGCCGTCTTCTGGCGGTATTCGCTCTTGAGCGTCATGACCACGTCGGCCTCGTCCGGGTCGCGGGCGATGATCACCGGCAGCTGCAGCTCCTTGATCGCCTGCTCGAGGCGTTTGCGGCTGATTCCGTGCGGCAGCACCCGCAACGTCGGCAGGATCGTCTCGGTCTGCCGGACGCGAAGAACCGGAGTGCCGTCGTCCCCGACGGCATCTGCGGCGCGCAGGCGAACGACATCGGCCAGTGCCTCGTCGTCCTCGTCGAGCTCGTCCTCGATGTCCTCGCGCTCGACTTCCGGCATCCCGGCGGCCTCGCCGGCCGCCACCGGCCGCGCGACCGGACCGAGCGTACGAACCGGGCTAACCGGCACACCGCTCCCATTAGGCGCGGGCTCTTCCGCCTCGTCCTCCTCCTCGACTTCATCGGCACGGTAGGCGTTCAGAGCCCGCGTGGCGCTCTGGGCCCACGCTCGCTGCCGCTCCAGCTCCCTCAGCTCGCGGGCACGCGGCTCGGGGACCGGCGCCGCCCCGCGCTCGATCGGCCCGCGATCGGCCAGCTCGTCGACCCGAAACGCGCCACCCGCCTCGCCTGTGCCCCAGCCAACGGCGGTTCCGCGGTCCGGTTCCACGGTCCTGCCCGGTGCAGACGGCGGCATCGCGAACCGCTCGCCCGGGATCATCCCCGATGCGGCACCCGGCAACCCTCCGGGCCCGCCGGGGCCAGGCGCTCCTGACCCGCCACCCGCGGAGCCACTTCCTCCGGGCCCGCCACTGCCGAGGTCGCCGCGGCTGCGGCGGGCACCCTCACGCACCTCTCGCGCGCCGCGAGCCGGCGTCCGCCAGCCCCCGCCGGCGCCCGGCCGATAGCCGGAGCGCATGCCGCGGTCCGGCTCGCGCCAGTCGGAGGGGGCGTGGTACGAGCCCGAGCCGCGCCAGCCGGGCTCCGTCCGCCAGCCCGGACCTGCTCCCACCAGTCCGGCGAAGCGGTCGCTGCCGAATCGGTCGCCACCACTGAGCGCCTCGCGTGGCGATGGCTTGGGGCGGGATTGAGAGCGATGGACGCCGCCCTCGTCGCGCCAGCGCAGCTCGGCCGAGATCGGGTCGCCCCGCAGCAAGGCGTCGATGGTCTCGGCCACGTCGGCATGGACGGTGACCTTCTCGCGGTCGAGGATTTCGACGATGACATCGAAGGTGGGCGGCGCTTTGCGCTCGAGAACGCTCTTTTGCGAGCGGCGGCGCCGCGCTTCCTCGTCGCCGAGCGTGACTGTCTGGATGCCGCCGATCAGGTCTGTCAGAGTGGGGTTGAGCATCAGGTTGTCGAGGTTGTTGCCGTGGGCCGTGCCGATCAGCTGGACGCCACGCTCGGCGATGGTTCGGGCGGCCTGCGCCTCCAGCTCGGTCCCGATCTCGTCGATGACGATCACCTCGGGCATGTGGTTCTCGACGGCCTCGATCATCACCTCGTGCTGGAGCGAAGGTGTCCGGACTTGCATCCGGCGCGCCCGTCCGATGGCCGGATGGGGGATGTCGCCGTCGCCTGCGATCTCGTTCGAGGTGTCGACCACGACCACCCGTTTGCCCTGGTCGTCGGCCAGGACGCGAGCGGCCTCGCGCAGCATCGTCGTCTTGCCGATGCCCGGCCGGCCCATGATCAGGATCGACTTTCCGGACTCGACGAAGTCGTTGATGATCTCGATCGTGCCGTAGACGGCGCGCCCGATGCGGCATGTCAGCCCCACGATCTTGCCGGTCCTGTTGCGAATGGCGCTTATGCGGTGGAGGGTGCGCTCGATGCCGGCCCTGTTGTCGTCGCCGAACGTCCCGATGTTGTCGACGACGTAGCTGAGGTCCGCCTCGCTGATCTCGCGATCGAGGAGGGTCACCTCGCCTTCGATGAACCGGGCTTCCGGGCGGCGACCGAGGTCCATCACGATCTCGATCAGCTGCGTCGGATCGGTCAGCCTGTGAACTGCCTCGAGAAGATCGGGCGGCAGAGCGTTGAGGAGCAAACCCAGGTCGTCGATCGACTCGCGCCGGCGGGGTGCCGCGCCCTGATCAGTCACATCGCCTCCTGCATCTTCAACTAGCGTACCGCCGGGACGAGAGCCGGTTCGGCCACTCGGACGACGGCTTCCTTCATGAGCAGGGTCACCGTGTCGAGAGTCGTGAAACCGGCCTCTTCGAGCCGCCGATCGATGGGGGATTCGTAGGTTCGTACCGGGGCGAGAACCCCGTTGTCCGGACAGCTTCCGCCCCTACCGATACGCGCGGCGAGCAGGCCAAGGCCGAAGCCGACCAGCGGAGCCACGTCTGACTCCGGTCGAGCCATGATCCTGAGGTAGTGGGGCTGCTCCTCACGAGCGACGCCCAGCTGGAGCAGCGCCTGCAGCCCGCCCAGGCCACCGTCGGGTGCGACCTGGACATAGGCCTCCATCTCGGCGAAACGCAGGATGGGGGCGAGGCTCGACCGCGGCACGCGCGAGTTGGAGCCCTGACGCTCCCAGTCGTTGAGCCGATACGACTCGAGCCGCGCCACCGGCTGCGGAGTCACGGCCGAGTAGAGGCGCGCCAGCGGCAGGGCGTCGAGCGGCTGGCAGGGCCGGATCCCGGCGGCTCTGATCTCGTCCTCAGACCACGCCGGGGGGAGCGGCTTTTCCGTGCCTCGGAAGAGGAGCCGCTCCTGGCCGTATCGGGCAAAGCCTGCCTGCATGAAGAGCTCTGGATTGCCCTGGCCGTCCGAGCAGGCGACGTGGAACCTGATGGCGCCGCGCTTGGCGCCGTCGCGCAGCAGGTGTTGGACGAGCCGGAACCGCGTGTCGCCGGAGTCCCCCGAGCCGATGGCGTCGAGCTCGACGATCGTCCACTCGTCGCGCGAGGCCTCGCGCTCCACCCGTAGAAGCCCGGAGATGCGGCGCTCATCCTCGTAGACGAAGAGCAGGTCGTTGGGTCTGAACGCCCCGAGCGGCAATCGGAAGAGACTGAAGACACCGATCCGCGGCCCGCTGACGGGCAACCCAAGCGAGCGCGCGTCGACGTTGTCCTGCTGGGCAAGCCGGGACAGCTCTCCGATGGCAGCGAGGTCGGTCAGGCGCGCGAGGCGGACTCTGCCGCTCACATGGCCTCCCCCAGCGACCACGGCTCGGTCCCCTCCGTAGCGGTCCCCTCGCCGGGTTCGGCATACTCGGCGGCCATCGTTGCCACGAGCCGGTGGATGCGGGTCTCGCCTGCGAGCTCCGGGTGGAAGGAGATGGCGATGACGTTCCGCTGCCGCACCGCGACGACTCGCTGGTCGGGCAGCCTCGCCAGAACCTCTACGCCGGGTCCCACTCGTTTGATTATGGGGGCTCTGATGAAGATTGCGTGCACCGGCCGGTCGCCCAGGATCGGCACGAGCAGGTCGGTCTCGAACGAGTCCAGCTGACGACCGAACGCATTGCGCTCGACCGTTACGTCGAGCAGCGGGAATACGGGTTCCTCGCCGCCGGCAATCTCCTTCGCGACGACGATCATGCCGGCGCACGTGCCCAGGATCGGGGCTCCGGATCTGGCCAGATCCATGATCGGCCCGCGCAGATTCCAGCGGGCGACGAGCTTGCGCATGGTGGTGCTCTCGCCGCCCGGCAGGATCAGGCCGGACAGGCCCTCGAGGTCTTCGGGCAAACGGACCGCAACCGGCTCGACACCTATCGACCGCAGGGTGTGGATGTGCTCGATGACGGCGCCGTGAAGCGCCAGTACGCCAATCTTCATTTGAGCCCGGGCCCACCGGATGCGCTTGCATCTCGCTCGCTCGGCCGGCTCATACCTGTGTTGCCTCCTGTGCGCCTCGCTCACGCACCCGCTGGGTGCGCTCGCTGCGGCGCTCGACCGGTGGACCCGGGCTCTTCGCTCCGGGTTCGCATCGGTCCCGATCGACCGTGCGTCCCGCTACGCCGGGCTACCAGCCTCGGACCGCCAGCCGCTCCGCCTCGGGGATGGTGACCGCCGCGATGCCGCGCATCGGACTGCCAAGACCCTTGGAAACTTCGGCGATGATCTTTGGGTTGTCGAAGTGGAGGGTGGCCTGGACGATCGCCTCGGCCGTCCGAGCCGGGTTCTCGCTCTTGAAGATGCCGGAGCCGACAAAGACGCCTTCGGCACCGAGTTGCATGGCCAGGGCCGCGTCGGCCGGGATGGCGATGCCCCCGGCCACGAAATTGACGACCGGCAGCCTTCCTTCCGCCGCCACCTGCTTGACCAGGTCGTACGGGGCGTCGAGCTCCTTGGCGGCCACGAACAGTTCGTCCTCGCGCATCGAATGCAGCCGGCGGATCTCCGACATCAGCGTTCTGATGTGGCGGACCGCCTCGACGATGTCGCCAGTGCCGGCCTCACCTTTGGTGCGGATCATCGCCGCGCCCTCATTGATGCGGCGCAGAGCCTCGCCGAGGTCCCGGCAGCCGCACACGAAGGGCACCTTGAAGGCGTGCTTGTCGATGTGGTTCGTCTCGTCGGCCGGGGTGAGCACCTCCGACTCGTCGATGTAGTCCACGCCGAGTGCCTCGAGGACCTGGGCCTCGACGAAGTGCCCGATCCTGGCCTTGGCCATCACCGGAATGCTGACCGCCGCCATGATCTCCTCGATCATGAGCGGGTCGCTCATTCTGGCGACGCCGCCCGCAGCACGGATGTCCGACGGGACTCGCTCGAGTGCCATGACGGCACATGCCCCGGCATCTTCCGCGATCCTGGCGTGCTCGGGGGTAACGACGTCCATGATGACGCCGCCTTTGAGCATCTGGGCGAGCCCTTTCTTCGTGGCCCAGGTGGAGGTCTCGGCGATCATTGGTCGGGTCCAATCCTTAGCTGCGGCGGGGATGCGGGGCGCGCTCCGATGCGGCTGCGACTCGCCCCACGCAGTGGAATTATACGCGGGCCGCCCGGCGGTCCCGGTTCGAGCCTCTGGCGGCGCGCCGCTCGGTGCCGCCGCAGGAAGCGTTCCGCCGCCAATCGCCGGTCATCGCCCGACCGCGGGGACGTGTCGGAATGTGCATCTGCCCGCAACCGGACGATAAGGGTGCGGCCCGTCCGACGCCGCATGGCTCCCGGATCGCGTGTCATCCTGGTGGCCACCAACGATGCCGAGGGGGCTACCGATGCTGACCTTCACCGATGGCTATCTCCACTTGATACCCGGCCTCGTCGTCCTGCTGCCGGCCGCTCCGATCGCCGCGTGGATCCTGCGTCGAGGGGCCGACCGCCGCTGGACCCTCGTCGCGCTGCTCGCGCTGGCGCATGCGACGGCAGTCATGGGCATGACCATCTTCCCGATTCCGATATCGGGCCAGGAGTTCTACCGCCAGACCCGTGGCATGAGCGGCGACAACGTGGTGCCGTTCGCAACCATCGCCGGGCAGCTCCAGACCCTCAGCTTCACCTCGGTCCGGCAGCTGAGTGGCAACGTGCTGCTGCTCACACCCCTCGGCGTCTACGGCCCGGAGCTCTGGGCGCGGCTGCGAGATTGGCGCCGCTTCCTGATCGTGGCTCTGGCGATCGGCATTGGCATCGAGCTGACCCAGTACGCCGGGTCGCTGATCGAAGGCTTCAGCTACCGCATCACTGACGTCGACGACGCGATCATGAACGCCGCCGGGGCCGTGGCCGCGTGGGTAGTCTGGCGCTGGCTGGTCGAGCGCGGCTACTTTGCCACGGTTCTGGCGGCGCACGGTATAGAGTCGGCGGCATGGCGCCCGATTCGCTCGCCCAGCTCTACGCCGAGGTAGTCGCCTGCCGGCGTTGCCCCCGCCTGGTGGAGTGGCGCGAGGCTGCGGCCGCGGCGCCGCCCAGGCGCTTCGCCGGCCAGCGGTACTGGGCCCGGCCCCTGCCCGGTTTCGGGGACGAGAGGGCGCGAGTTCTGGTAGTGGGGCTCGCCCCCGCCGCCCACGGCGGAAATCGTACCGGCCGCCTCTTCACCGGCGATCGATCGGGCGACTTCCTGTTCGCGTCGCTGCATCGAACCGGGTTCGCCAACCAGGCATCTTCGATCGCGGTCGACGACGGGCTCGCGCTCCATGGCCTCTACGTCGCCGCCGCAGTGCGTTGCGCCCCGCCCGACAACAAGCCGACCCCAAGCGAGCTGGCCGGTTGCCTGCCCTATCTGGTCCGCGAGATGGCAATCCTGGCGGAGCTGCGGGTGGTCGTCGCGCTCGGAGCGTTCGCCTGGTACGCGGTCATCCGTTCCCTGGGCATGGTCAGCCACGACAACTCTCCGAAACGCGTCTTCGGCCACCTCGCGGAAGCCAGCGTCGGTCCGCATGCGCTGCTGGGCTCGTACCACCCCAGCCAGCAGAACACCTTCACCGGCCGTCTCACACCGACGATGCTCGACGCGGTCATGGTTCGAGCACGCGAACTGGCCGGCCTCGACTGAGTTCCATCCCTCTGCAATCGCTCGTTTGTGCGGCCGGCGCCGGATGAAGCGCCGTAACATTGGGCGATCGTGAGTGAAGCGCGATTGCTCCTCGTAGACGACGACCCGGCCCACCTGGACGCTCTCACCGAGAGGCTGGCCGGCGACGGTTTCGACGTCACGAAGGCCCGCAGCGGCGTCGAAGCGCTGAAGCACCTGGACGAAACCTGGCCCGACCTCATCGTCCTCGATCTGATGATGCCGGCGATGGACGGCCAGACCCTGGCTGCGCGGATCAAGAGCCGCGCCGACATCCCGATCCTGGTCCTCTCGGCGGTTGCGGCCGCTGACAGCAAGGCGGACCTGATCGCCCACTTCGCCGAGGACTACGTCACCAAGCCATACGACTACGCCGAGCTGCTGGCGCGGATCCGCCGGGTACTCCGCCGTCTGCAGGACCAGCTACCGGTCGAAGAGCTGGCGCTGGGCGACCTCAGTCTCGTGCCCCGCAAGCGCGAGGCGATCGTCCGGGGCCGCCACGTCTCACTCTCGCCGACGGAATCGCGCTTTCTGGCGACGCTCGCGGCCAGCATGCCGAAGGCGGTTTCGACCGAACAGCTGCTGCGCAAGGTCTGGGCCGATTCGGACGCCGCCGACCCCTCGTATGTCTGGGTGACCGTGCGCCGGCTCCGTCAGAAGCTCGAGCTGGACGCCGACGTGCCCCACCATCTGCTCACCGATCCGACCGGGGGCTACCGGCTGGCGGCCTGGGACCGCGGTTCCGAACCGAGGCCACGAGAGCCGTAGGGCGCCGCGTACCTGCTCGATCGGCAGCCTGAGAGCCGGACGTTCCCCAGTGACCTGGTTGGCAGTGGACGCCGACCTCAAGGCTGGGCAAGCCACGTGCTGTTCCTTGCACCGACCATAACGGAAGAGCAGGCTCGCCCGACGAGACCGGGATTCGGTGCATTCGAGCGACCCCGGTACGAATGGCTCGGCGGCCGCCTGAAGAGAGCTCGCCCGTGTCCGTTGAATCGGAGCACCAATGAGAGGTTGGTCGCAAGGTTGGCCCGCTACCATCCCAGCTCTACCGATCCGAACCCGGTCGACGAGTAGGGAGCTAGACCGTGTCCAACCCAAAGCTCGGCCCATCCGGCCGCCGCTCCACTCGCAAACGTGGGCAGGCCATGGTCGAGTTCGCCCTGGTCCTCCCGATCTTCATGCTCATCCTGTCGGGCATCCTCGACTTCGGCTTCGCGCTCTACTCGAGGATGACCGTCATCAACGCGGCCCGCGAAGGCGCTCGCGCCGCCGCCATGGTCTCCGACGTGACCACGATCCCGACGGTCATCCAGAACCGGGTGATCTCCGCGGCGGCATCCGCGGGACTCACGCTGACGGCGTCGAATGTTGTGGTCGGCTGCGTCCAGGGGAACCCGAACACCACGAGCCCATGTGACAAAACGTTCTCGCACATGCACGACGCCACCCATCTCTCGGCCGCCGAGTCCGGTGATTCCGTGTCCGTGACGGTCCACTACACGTACCACACCTTCTTCCCGCTGACGTTCGGGACGTCGTTCGACCTCAGCTCCACCGTCCAGATGGTCCTCGACAACGCCACGTCCGGGTGACCACGAACATGCCTCGCAAACACGCCGGAGACTGAAGATGCCGCATCCGCGACGAAAACTCGACCGAGAACGCGGCCAGATACTCGTCCTCTTTGAACTGGCCCTTATCGTCATCCTCGGATTCGCCGCCATCGTGATAGACCTCGGCGTCCTCAGGAACAACCGGCAGATCCTCGTGAACACGTTCGATTCGGCCGCCCTTGCCGGGGGCCACCTGTTGCCCGTCGACGGCTCGGTGGCTGGAAATGCGGCAGCCGTGAATACCCTCATCAACAAGACCATCCAGGCAAACTACCCGGGTGGCCTGCCGACCTCCAACTACACGATCACGTACAAGTGTCTGATCGGCGCGGACGCCACCACCGGGGCTCCTCTCGTCTCCCGAGATGTCCCCACAGTGTGTAATCCGACAAATGCGCTCGGGCACACACCCGTCGCTAGCGACTTCAGCTCAGCCGGCCTCACGGGAGTCTGGATCACATACTGCGATCCAACCCTCGGCGACAAGTGCAACGTCGTCGTGATCACGGGCAGCGCGACCACGCAGTACTTGCTCGCCCCGGTCCTTGGAGTGGGGAGCGGCTCGACGGGAATAGTCGTATCGGCTGCTTGCAACGGGCCTTGCGGGACATCTCCCGTTGTTCCGGTGGACCTCGTCATCATCCTCGACCGTACGCTGAGCATGGCGGGCAGCTCTGGTGGCGCCAACAAGATCACGTCGCTCCAGAATGCCGCCAAGGCGGTTCTGTCGGTCTACAACCCGGCGAAGCAGCGTGTGGCCCTCGGGGTGGTCGGCCCGAGCGCAGTCGACGCGTCGGGCAACCCTGTCTTGGGCGGGTGTGACGCGGGCGGCTCCGCCACGGTCTATGGCGCCGCGGACAATACCAGCTGGGTTCCAGAAACGACTCTGAACAGCGCCACGACCACCCTGAACAGTGCGACGACCACCCTCAGCAGCGCGACGACCACCCTCAGCAGCGCGATCACCACGACGACTGCCACAACGATCCATGTCGCGTCGGCGACCGGGTTCCCAACGAGTGGCACGTTCTACATCCAGATCGATAGCGAGCAGATGCAGGTGACTGGTGGTCAGGGCACCACGACCTGGACCGTCGTCCGCGGCCGGAACGGCACAACAGCGGCCACGCACGCCAACGGAGCCAGTGTGGCCTTCGTCGTCGGCACGGCTGACACGACGATCACGGTCGCGTCGAAGACCGGGTTCCCGACGACTTACCCCTTCTACATCCAGATCGATTCTGAGCAGCTGCAAGTTACGGCCAGCCCGGGTTCCACGACCTGGACCGTCGTCCGCGGCCGGAACGGCACAACTGCCACCACGCACATCAACGGCAGGACGGTGGCCTACGTCGTCGGCACGGCTGACACGACGATCACGGTCGCGTCGAAGGGTGGGTTTCCGATAACTTACCCCTTCTCCATTCTGGTCGATTCTGAGCAGATGCAGGTGACGGCCAGCCCGGGCTCCTCGACCTGGACCGTCGTCCGCGCCCGGAGCGGCACCACGGCCGCCACCCACACGAACGGCGCCGCGGTGGCCCTCGTCGTCGGCACGGCTGACACGACGATCAAGGTCGCGGCAGCGAATGAGTTCCCGACGAGTGGCACGTTCAACATCCTTATCAATTCTGAGCAGATGCTAGTGACGGGTGGCCAGGGCACCACAACCTGGACCGTGTCCCGCGCCCAGAACGGCACCAGCGCAGCCACGCACACGAGCGGCGCGACGGTGTTCGGAGCGGACGGCTGGACCGCCTCCGATGGCACGCCGATCAACAACGGGGTGGGCGCCAAGTCGTGGGTTCCTGTGGGTCTCAGTGGCACCGATACGAACTCGGTGTGGAGCCTTCCGAATCCCAACGGAACGGCGGGGACGTATGAGGTCGGCGGCGTCCCGAGCACGTCCAGCTACATCGTGCCGGCTATCAACTGCATCGCCGCGGCCTCGGATGGCACCAATCTGGCCACCCCGATCGCAATGGCCCAGTGGTACCTCGACCACTACGGTCGCAAGGGCGTAACGCAGGGCATCATCCTCGAGACCGACGGCCACCCGCAGTACGGTTTCGGCGGGAGCACCTACGACCAGTGGCACACCAACGCGAGCTTCACATGTCAGGCCGCAGCCGCCGCAGCTGCGGCGGCGAAGGCCGACACGACGAACACGGCCAGCGACCCGAGCATCCCGCAGGGCATCCAAATCTTCACCATCGGCTACGGCGTGGACTCCACCGTCAAGTGCCCAGTCAAGACCTCGAACATGTCGGCAAACAACGGGACCAACAATGTCTACGAGAGTCCGACCTGGTCCGGCGCCAACGCGACGACGCTGCTTAGTACGATGGCGACCGACGCCAGCCACTACTACGAGAACCCGACGTCGAGCCAGCTCGAGCACGACTTCACCGAGGCGGCGCAAAAGCTCAGCAAGGGGGGAAGCCACATCATTCAGCCGTGTCTGGCGCCGATCGTCACGAACCTTAACCCCGCGACCTGGACCGCCAAGACCGGTGGAACCGCGATCACTATCACGGGCCAGTACTTCACCGGCGCGAGCAAGGTTACGTTCGGCGGGACGCCGGCAACCTCTTTCTCGGTTTCTAACGACACGTCCATCACGGCGACCACGACGGGCGCGACCGCCGGCGTTACTGTGACTACGCCATGTGGCACGAACTGATCGAGGCGGCCGAGCAGGCCAGGCGGCTCTGACCGGCGGCTTTCCCCGCCGGACGGCGTTGGGTCGGCCCCGGGGGATGCGGGGCGCCCGCCCCAGGCGGAGATCGCGGACGCACTCGTCGAGACACGAAAGAGGCCCGCCGGAGACCGGCGGGCCTCTCGATTCGATGCCAGGCCTAGCAGCTCAATCCGCCGCCGCCGTTACCGCCGCCGCTGCCACTGGTGATCCCGGCAGGGACGCCGTCGAGACCGTGGGCGACGATGCTCTGGATGTTGGCGACGTACTTGGGCGTCAGGTAATCGTCGACCGCTCCTGTAACCTCCGGCGTCAGCTGGCAGCCCTTCAGGTTGTTCGTGCCGATGTGCTCCATCAGCGCCAGCATCGTCGGGGCATCGTTCAGCGACATGTCGGTCCAGAAAGTCTGGCCGACGGCGCTCAGGATCGAAGGAATCTGCGACACCAGCGAGCACGGGTGGATCTCGCTGCGGATCGCCTTGAGAACGAGCTGCTGGCGGACCATGCGGCCGTAGTCCGAGTCCTGATGGCGGCTTCGGGCGTACTCGAGGGCGGTCAAGCCGTCCATGTGCTGGACCCCGGGCTTGATGTCGATGGTGATGTCCTTGCCGTCCTGGGGCTCCGAATACTGGCTGTCCTTGAGCTCGGTCGGGACGTTGATCGTGACGCCGCCCAGGGCGTCGACCAGCCGGACGAAGCCCATCAGGTTGAGGACGACGGCACCGTCCACGTGGATACCGGTCATGGTGCCGACGGCGTCCTCCAACGCCTTGAAGCCGCGGACGAAGTCGCTGCCGGGGTACGGGTACGCCTTGGGTTTCGAGACGGCGTCGAGCCAGAGGGCGTTGAGCAGGTTCGGATACGGGAAGCAGTGGCACGGATAGGCGTTGGCCGCGGTCGCACCAAGCGGCACGTTCTCGAGGTTGCGCGGGATCCCGTACATAGCCGCCCTGCCCGTCGCGATGTCTACCTCCAGCAGGATCATCGTGTCCGGGCGAAGGCTCCACCGCCCAACGCCCTGGTCCGCGCCGACGAGGAGCAGGACCAGCTTCCCGTCGGCCTGCCAGTTGGTGCTGCCGCCGCTGACCGGTTCCAGTGTCGGAACCGCGTAAGCGGCGAGACTCGGCACCGGGGTCGCGGACGAACCGGCTCCCGAACCCGAAGCCGTGTCGGTGGGCGCGTCGGTGTAGACCGGGATCGTCTCGCCCGGCGCCAGGTTGCCGCCACCCGCTATGAAGCAGGGCGCGTCCGGGTTGAAGACACAGGAGATCGCGCTCTGGGCCTGCATGTCCACTGCGCCGAAGGCGGCGTGCACGCCCACCATGACGATCAGCAGGACCGCCAGCGGCACCGACACGACCGATCTGGAGGGCCCGCGGGACCTTCGCCCCTTCACCATTCCGTCACGGGCGACCAGATAGGCATCCACGATGGCCCAGACCCGGTAGACCAGGTGGATCAGCGCAAGGAAGAGGAACGTCGTCAGGGCTGACGGCTGGAGAAGTGTGTCGAATATCGCCTTGCGGTCGAAGAGGAAGAGGAGCAGGGCGGTCGCGAAAAGAGCGATCTCAGGCATGGCCGCGATCGCACCGCGCGCGGGATCGCCAGCCGCGACCTGGCCCAATCCCGGAAACACGAAAGACAGGAAGGCCGCCACGGTCGGCGAAGGCCCTGATGACCTAGAACGCATCCAGTTAGAACCTCACCCTTGCGATCTGCCGGTCCTCCCTGAGCCAATCCTAAGGCGAACCCGCGTTTCCCTACTCTGACGCACCGCGGAGTGGGATGTTCCAGCAACGCAGCCGTGGCGGGTTAAGACACGGTGAACGTTCGCTGTAGGCCCATCCACACGACCTCCGGAGGCCGCACGATCGGCCGGATGCGACTCGAGCGGCGAGCGCCGGCGCATCGAACCCGGCGCGCCCCGAGGTCAGCCAGCCTCGGCGGCCACCAACCCGATGAACCGACCCGAGCGCATCGGCGCCTCGCGGATCGGGGGGCGAGAGCCTGCTCTGGTAGGATGAGCCAATGGAGGGCGTGGTCCTGGTCCTCAATCAGAACTATGAGCCACTCAACGTGTGCAACCTGCCACGCGCCTTCCGGCTGGTGTTCGGCGAGCGAGCCGAAGTGCTCGAGTACGACCATCAGGTGATCCGGACGCCGCGGGCAGACTACCGCGCGCCTGCCGTGATCCGTCTTCAGCACCAGATCCGCCGGCCACGGCCCCGCGTCAAGCTGACGCGCCGCGAGGTCTTCATGCGCGACAGCTACACCTGCCAGTACTGCGGCCACCAGGCGAACGACCTGACCCTCGACCATGTCGTGCCTCGTCACCGTGGCGGCTCCCATTCCTGGGACAACCTGGTCACCGCGTGCAAGACGTGCAATCACCGCAAGGGCGGCAAGCTCGTCGAGGAGGCCAAGTTCAGGCTGGCCCGCCGACCGATCGAGCCCCGTTGCGACGTGTATTCGCTGTTCACTCCGTACCTGCGCAACGACCGCAACGAGAGCTGGCGAACGTATCTGTTCCTTGGCCACTGAGTCGAGGCCGAGACCGGCGAGGCGCCCCCACGCGAATGCCACCGGGGCGGCAGGACGATGAGTCGGGATAGAACGCCACGACACGTCGCGGTCGACAGCGGGACTGTCGATACCCGGCCGACGAGCCGGGCCACGGCCGACTCGCGCCCGGCCACGGCCGTCCCACGCGCTGGCGCCGATCCCGCGCCGCGGATCCCGGCCGCCGTCATGGAACTGCTCGACACGCTCTGGCGATCCGGCCACGCCGCCTATGTCGTCGGCGGCTGCCTGCGAGACGCGCTGCTGGGGCGGCGGCCGGCAGATTGGGACCTCACGACAGACGCCCCGCCCGAGCGGGTCGGGGCGCTCTTCCCACGTTCCATCTACGAGAACCGGTTCGGTACGGTGGTGGTCCGCCATCGCAGCGCCCAGTACGAGATCACGGCCTTCAGACGCGACGTCTCGTACACGGACCATCGCCACCCCGACACGGTGGAGTTCGGCGACACGATCGAGGAAGACCTGGCCCGCCGCGACTTCACGGTAAACGCCATGGCCTGGGGCGCCAGACCGGGCGAGACACCGGCCTTTGTGGACCCGCACGGAGGTCGAGGTGATCTGGACCGCCGCCTGCTCCTGGCCGTCGGCGATCCGGATGAGCGGTTCCGCGAGGATGCGCTGCGGATGGCCCGGGCGGTCAGGCTCGCCGCGACGCTGGAGTTCGAGGTCGAAGCCAGGACCCTGGCCGCGATCGGGCGCAATGCGGGACTCGCCAGCCACCTCTCGGGCGAGCGCGTCTTCGCCGAGCTCGCGAAGCTGCTTGGCGCCCGCCGGCCTTCGATCGGCCTCCGCCTGATGGCCGACTCCGGGCTGCTGGCAGTGATCGCCCCGGACCTGGCCCGGCAGCGGGGCCTCGAACAGAACAAGATCGAGGGCGAGGATCTCTGGGACCACACGCTTCGCACGGTCGACGCGGCGCGCAACCGCCAGGTCGTCCGGCTCGCGGCGCTCCTCCACGACGTGGCAAAGCCCGAGACGCTGGCAGACGGACACTTCCGGGGCCACGAGGCCGTCGGGGCGCGGATGGCGGCGGGATTCCTGGACGGACTTCACGCGCCGCGGGCCCTCCAGGAGCGAGTGGCGCATCTGGTGCTCAACCACATGTTCGCGTACGAGCCCAACTGGACCGATGCCGCCGTCCGGCGCTTCATCCGCAAGATTGGGCCGCGGGCCGTCGACGACCTGCTGGCGTTGCGCGCAGCCGACAATCTGGGGAGCGGCCAGCCGGCAGATGCTGGCCATCTGAAGGAGTTGGAGTATCGAGTTCGGGCCGAGCTGGCAGCCAACGTCGTCCTCGATCGAAACCAGCTGGCGATCGACGGCGACGACCTGATGGCCGAGCTCGGTCTGCCTCAGGGCCGGCTCCTCGGCCGGCTTCTGGACGACCTTACCGAGCGCGTGGTCGCCGAGCCGGCCCTCAACGACCGGGCGATTCTGCTCGACCTGGCGCGCCGCGAGATATCGGATCGCCGGTTGATGGAGAATCCACTCCTGTGAACACAAATGCGTGAGGCGGGCTGATGATCGAGCTGTTACTCCAGGCCGACAAGGCGTTGGCCGACGGCGCCCTCGACCAGGCCGAGCGGACCTACCGGCAGCTCGTCGACCTGGACCCGACGAACGCGATCGCGGTTGCCGGTCTGGCGCGCGTCGCCCTGGAGCGTGGCGACCGGCCGCAGGCTCGAACGCTGGCCGATCGCGCCCTGGGCATCGACCCCGACAACATTTCCGCTCTCCGGGTCCTCGCCACGATCGAGCACGGGGCAAACCCGCCCGACGAGCCCGGGCAATCAGATCTGCCGCTGCTCGGGGCTCACCGGCTCGAGGCTCTGAGCGGGCGACGCAGCATGGGCGAGCGGAACCGGCAGCCGGCCGAGCCGTCCCCTGGGGACGCGGCGGCGGCCGCTGGAGCGGCACGCGAGCCGGTCAGACCGCGCCACGAGCCGCACCACGCCATGCCGATGCGCCGGCGCCTGTTTGAACCGGAAGAGCTCAAGCCGCCGCCGGCGGACGCCTTCTTCGAGGCGGAGATGGCGGCCATCGTCGAAGCGGTTGATGCCCTGGACGACGCGACTCCGATAGCGGGCATCGAAGCCGAACTCGAGGCCGAGCGCTCCCGGGCGACGGCTCAACCCGATATGCAGCCGGACGAGACCGGAGCCGATGAATTCGAGGCGGCCGAGGCGATGGCCGTTTCGCAGTCCCGGCGGCGCGCGATCGAGCCGGCCCGCGGCACCGCGCCGGGTGAGGTTTCGCCAGCCGGTACTCCAAACCCAACGCCGTCAAAGACGGAGCCGTCCGGCAAGGAAGGCTCCGATGTCAATACCCCACGCCGCAGGCGGGGGCTGTTCCGCCTCTTCAGGGGAAAGTAGATGCGCATCCTCGTGACCGGTGGCGCCGGATACATCGGATCCGTCTCCGTCGAGAAGTTCCTGGACGCGGGCCACGAAGTCACCGTCCTGGACGACCTGTCGACCGGGCATCGCGCCGCGGTTTCTCCCGGCGCCACGTTCGAGGTCGGCACCTACGGCGACACCGCCGCCATGATCGCGCTGCTGGAACGCCACCGGATCGAGGCGATCCTCCACTGCGCGGCGAAGTCGGTCGTGAGCGAATCCATGGCGGACCCGGCCAAGTACTTCCGCGAGAACGTGACCGGCGGCATCGCCCTGCTCGAAGCCATGCGGACGATCGGGCTCAACCGCATCGTCTTCAGCTCCACCGCGGCTACATACGGAATGCCCGACCGGACGCCGATCCGCGAGACGGACCCCGCGCGACCGATCAACGCCTACGGCGAGACGAAGCGCTGCGTCGAGGCGGCGATCGACTGGTACTGCCGCGGCTACTGCTTCCGGAGCGTCATCCTGCGCTACTTCAACGCGGCCGGGGCCAGCAAGCTGCATGGCGAGGAGCACGACCCCGAGTCGCATCTCATCCCGGTAGTTCTGGCGGCGGTCGAAGCGGAACGCGAGGTCACGATCTTCGGCGACGACTACCCGACCCCCGACCGGACGTGCATCCGCGACTACATACACGTCGAGGACCTGGCGGAGGCGCACCTGGCCGCGCTCATGGCCACCGATCCGGCCGATACCCGGACCGGCCCCGCGACCGGCCCATGCCAGCCGGTCATCTGCAACCTCGGAAGCGGCACCGGCTTCAGCAACCGCCAGATAGTGGCCGCGGCCGAGAGGGTCGTCGGCCACGCCATCCCGGTGAAGATGGCGCAGCGCCGCGCCGGCGACCCACCGGTCCTTGTCGCGAGCGCCGATCGAGCGGCGACCGTCCTCGGCTGGAAGCCGCGCCAGGGAACGATCGAGGAGATCATCGGCTCGGCCTGGGAGTGGCGTCGCAGCCACCCAACCGGTTACGCGGACTGACTGCGGCCGGGTCTAGAATCCGGCCATGCCGCGCTTCCATCGGAACAGCCCTCCGGAGCCGCCGCCGCCCGACCCCGACGACTGGAGACCCCAGCGTTTCGGTGGCAGCGGCGGCCGCTACGCCCGAGACGTCATCATCGAGCCGAGCTGGGGTGGAGTCAGGGTCCTTGCCCGCTTCCGCGACGGCGCGACTCGATTCACCGACGAGGACGGGGTCGACTGCACTACCGAGTTCACCGGCGTCGCGGACGCGTTGAATGCCGCGGCCCTGGCCGAGGACTTCATTCTCGACGGCTTTCTGACCGTGGAGCCGACGCAGGCCACGGCCGGCATCCCCCTGGCCGAGATAGCCCCCCCGACCAAGGGCCAGATGATGACCGCCTGGGTCGTCGGCGGCCGCGTTGCCAAACCGACGACGACGGAACGGCTCCTCGACCCGACTATGCCAGTCGCCTTCGTCGCGGTCGACCTGCTCGAGATCGACGGCTCCCGCCTGCTGGATATTCCCTTGCTCGAGCGCAAGCGTCTGCTCGACGGGGCCCTCAGGCCGTCGGAGCTGGTTCGAATCACGCCGTTCGTCCGCCCCCCCATCGGGACCTTCCTGGCTACGTGGCGCGGTCTCGGTTTCCACGCCCTCGTTTACAAGGCCGCCAATAGTCGCTACACGCCAAACGCCCGCAACGACGACTGGTCCGTGGTCTCGATGCCCATCACCTGAAGTTCGCCGGGCCGTGACGTGCCCCCTAGGCGTCCGGCGTGGTACGGTGGCTCCGATGCCGTCGAGCGCCCTCACCCCTGCAATCAAGGACGAGATCGCCCGGCTCGGCTGTGCCGACATCATGGTCGGCATTCCGAGCTATCGGAACGCGGCGACGATCGGTCACGTCGTCCGCGCGGCTCAGGCCGGCCTGGTCCAGTACTTCCCGGATCTGCGCCCGATCCTCGTCAACGCCGACGCGGGATCCCCCGATGGAACGCAGCGGGTAGTGGTGGAGACCGAGCCGCCGGGCTACGTCGAGCAGATCCTGCTCGTCCACCCGACCAATCGTCTGGATCGCGTCAGCCTCACGTATCCCGATGTCGAAGGCGTCGGGGGAAAGGGCGCGGCACTTCGGACACTCTTCGAGATGGCCGCCGCTCTGGAGGCCGAGGCGCTGGTGGTGGTCGACTCGGACCTGCGATCGATCGTCCCCGAATGGATCGAGCTGCTGGCCGGACCGATCCTCAAGGGCGGGTACGACTTCGTCACGCCCCTCTACGCCCGGCACAAGTACGACGGCACGATCACCAACACCGTCACCTACCCCGTGACTCGGGCGCTGTACGGCCATCGCATCCGCCAGCCGATCGGCGGGGACTTCGGCGTCAGCGGTGACTTGATTCGCTACTACCTCGAGCAGGAGAGCTGGACCCCGGACGTCTCTCGCTTCGGGATCGATATCTGGATGACCACGACAGCCCTCACCGGCGGGTTTGCGGTCTGCCAGACGCGGCTCGGGGCCAAGATCCACGACCCCAAGGATCCGGGCTCTGACCTCGGGCCGATGTTCCGCCAGGTCGTAGGTACGCTGCTGACCATGGCCCGGGACAACGCCGACCGCTGGCTGCCGATCACGGGCAGCCACGAGGTCCCAGCCTACGGCTTCGAGCGGTACGCGGAACCGGCGCCGCTCGAGGTAAACACTCTGCGGCTCCTGGCCCAATTCCACTCCGGCTCGTTGACCCTCGCCGAAACGTGGGGGCGGATGCTCGCCCCGGAGAACTGCAAGCACGTTCTGGCGCTGGCCGCGGAAGCCGGAACGCTGGCCGAGGCCGCGGCCCACCGGCTTGGGCTCGGTCGCGAGTCGGGCGAGGGCACCACCGGCGTCCCGATGCCGCCCACCGACGAGCTGTCCGACGCCGTCGCCGCGTTCCACTTCCCGGACGACCTGTGGGCGAGAGTCGTCTACGACCTTCTCATCGCGGCCAGCTTCGGTGGGATGGATGTGGAGCGGCTGGTGGCTGCGTTCGTCCCGATCTACTTCGGTCGGGTCGGCAGCCTCGTCGTGGAGGATCGGCGCCTCTCCGAGGAGCAGGCCGAGGAGCACGTCGAGCGGCAGGCTCGCGAGTTCGAGCTACGGAAGCCGTATCTGGTCGAACGATGGACGGAGGCGGCGAAGGCCGCAGGCGGGACCGCCAAGGGGGCGGATGTGGCTGCGCGATCCACCACGAAGCGATCAACCACCACGCGCACGAGGGGCGCCGCTAAATGAGTCGCCCGCCGCTGCCCTGCCGGATCCTGATCCCAGTCGCGAACCCGCTCACTGCCCAGGAGCTCGTACGAATCGGCTCCGCGCTGATCGACCGGCGCACCGGGGTGCTGACCGTCCTGGGGATCGTGGAGGTCCCAGAGGGAACGCCGCTCTCGGAGGGCGCGACCAGGGCCCGCCAGGCGCGGCGCCTCTTGCAGCGCGTCCTGGACTACGCGCCGGAAGGCGTGACCATCCATCCCATCGTCCGGATCGGGCGGCGCGCCGCCGAGGGCGTCCTCGAGGCCGCCACCGAGCTCGACTCGGACCTGATCATCTTCGGCTGGGGCGGCAAGCCGTCCGTCCCGAGACCCGGAGCCGAGCCGTCAGTTTTCAGCCCGACGATAGACGAGGTAGTTCGCGAGTCGCCGTGCGAGATCGCGGTGATCAAGCAGGGCGGCACGGCGGAGATGGGCCGCATCCTCGTACCGATCCGGGGCGGCCCGCACGCCGAGCTGGCCATCCATTTCGCCGATGCCCTGGCGCGTCACGCCAACGGCAAGGTGATCGCCCTGCACGTGGTCCCACCCGGCATCACCCAGGGCATCCGCGCGCAGGCCGAACGTGCCCTTGCCCGCTTCATCCGCCAGCACGCCACCAGCCACGTCGACCAGTCCGTCGTTGAAGCGGTGAACGTCCGGAACGCGATTCTGCGCGAGGCCGAAGGAGCCGACGTCGTGGTCATGGGCGCCTCGGCGGCGCCGACGACCGGCGACGGCGAGACCTACCTCTTCGGGGCATTGCCCGAAGCGATCGCAGCGAGGTCCAAGAAGACCGTCATCGTCGTCAAGACGCGGGAACCGATCGGCGAGGCCACCTTCGACCAGCTCTCGAAACGAGCCGAGACCCTCGCCGCGGCCGAACGCGCGGCGAACGAATCGCGCGCGGTCCCGCAGCGGGTCGAGCGCTGGTTCGGCGAGTCGAACTTCCACCATCGCGAATTCGGCGACCTCGACCGCCTCGTCCGGCTCAAGGAGCAGGCCGGCCTGACCGTCAGCCTCGTGCTGCCGGCGCTCAACGAGGAGGAGACGATCGGCGCGATCGTGAGGATGGCGCGGCGCGACCTGATGGAACGGCACCATCTAGTCGATGAGCTCCTGGTCATGGACTCCGACTCCGAGGACCGCACGCGGGAGATCGCCGCCGCCGAGGGAGCCAGGGTAGCGATCCACAGCCAGGTGCTGACGCGCTACGGCAGCTACCGCGGCAAGGGCGAGGCGCTCTGGAAGAGCCTCTACGAGACGTCCGGCGACATCGTGGTCTGGGCGGACTCGGACGTCCGCAACTGGCACCCGCGGATGGTCTACGGAACGGTCGGCCCGCTCATCGCCGAGGAGCGGATCCAGTACGTCAAGGGCTACTACCGCCGGCCGATCGTGGAAGGCGGAGTCCTGAAGGAGGGCGGCGGCGGCCGGGTCACGGAGCTGGTCGCTCGGCCGCTCATCAACCTGTTCTACCCGGAGCTTTCGGGGCTCATCCAGCCACTCGCGGGCGAGTATGCCGGGCGCCGGAGCGTGCTCGAGACGATCCCCTTCTTCACGAGTTACGCCGTCGAGATCGGCCACCTGATCGACATCACCGATCGGGTCGGTCTCGAGGGCCTGGGGCAGGTGGATCTCGAGCGGCGGATCCATCGCAACCAGGAGCTGGAAGGGCTCTCGCGAATGAGCTTCGTCATCCTGCAGGCGGTGATGAAGCGGCTGGAGGAGCGGCGCAGGACGCGGCTGTTCGCCGAGCTGGGATCGACGATGAAGCTGCCGCGTTCCGGCCACGGCCAGCTGGGCCTCGAGGTCATCGAGCTTGCCGACCACGAGCGGCCGCCGATGATCCGAATTCCGGAGTACCTCGAGAAGCGTCGTGCCGATGCGGCCACAGCCACGGCCACGGCCACGGCCACGGCCACGGCCACGGCCACGGCCACGGCCACGGCCACGGCCGCGGGCGCGACCGCCGAGCGCGACCTTCCGGTTCCGTTGGGCGTGCCTTCCGGCACGAGCTCGACCGGAAGCGGATCGTGAGCGACCACCGCCGCGACCGGCTCCGCATTCTGCTCGCGCCGGATTCGTTCAAGGGGTCACTTTCGTCGGTGGAGGTGGCCCGGGCGCTGGCCGTTGGCTGGTCCCGCGCCCGTCCCGGCGACGAGATCGTCCTGGCTCCGCTCGCCGACGGCGGCGAAGGCACCCTCGACGCCATCGCTGAAACCGGCGGCTGGGAGTGGCAGGAGTGCCCGGCACATGACCCGCTGGGCCGGCCGCTGCCGGCCCGCTGGCTGCTCTCCGCGGACGGAGAGCGTGCCGCCGTGGAGCTGGCCGAGGCGTCGGGGTTGTCGCGTCTCGACGGAGGCGAGCCGCGCAGTCCGCTCAAGGCCTCCACCGAGGGCACAGGCGAGGTCCTGCTCGCGGTTCTCGATGCGGGCGTTCGCCACGTATTGATGGGCGTGGGGGGAAGCGCCACCACCGACGGCGCATCGGGGCTGCTCCACTGCCTCGGGGCCTGGTATCGGAGCGGTTCGAGCGGCCGGCTTCCGGGTCCGATTCCCGATCTGGAGGCGGTGGACCTGGCGGCACTCGATCCGCGCATCCGCGAGCTGAGGATGCGGATAGCCTGCGACGTGACCAACCCGCTGCTCGGCGAGCACGGCGCCGCCGCGACCTACGGGCCGCAGAAGGGGGCCTGGCCGGAGGATGTTGCAGCGCTCGAGACCTGGCTGACTCGATACGCGGATCTGCTCGAGAATGCCGCGGGAACCCGGGCGCGAGACATCCCAGGGTCCGGGGCGGCCGGCGGGACGAGCTTCGGCCTGCTTTGCATCGCACCGCGAATGCGGTCGTTCGAGCTGGTCCCCGGGATCGACGTCGTCATGGAGGAGACGGGGTTCGACGAACGCCTGGCCAAAGCCGATCTCGTGATCACCGGCGAGGGGCGGATCGACGATCAGACGGCGTATGGCAAGACCGCCCTCGGCGTGGCCCGGCGTGCCGCCGCGGCCGGTGTTCCGTGCCTGGCGGTGGGCGGCGGGGTCACGCCCGAGGGAGTGGCCGCACTCGCCGGCGTCGGGACGCTGGCTGTACCCGTCGTCGACCGGCCGATGAAGCTCGAGGACGCGATGAACCATGCGGCTCCGCTCGTGGCCGCGGCCGGTGAGCGGCTGGGGAGGCTGGTGGAGCTCGGGACCGCCGTTCGTGACCGGCGCTCGGTGCGTGGCGACGCCGTCCCGCTCGCCGACGACGAGCTCGTAGCACGGGAGCGGCGCCCATGACGCCGGCTCGGGTAGCGCCGGCTCGGGTAGCGCCGGCTCGGGTGGCGCCGGCCCGGGTGGCGCCGGCTCGAGCCAAGCGGCCTGATCCGGACCAAGTGGCACGCAAGTGGGCCCGCGATCTCGAGAGGAAACGGCCGGGGCTGGTCGCGTTCGTGATCGATCGCCTGTCTGAGGCCGCTGGCCGGCCGGTCTGGCAGCGGCGCCTCGACCCGACGAGCGAGCTGGTGCTGACGATCCTTTCGCAGAACAGCGCCGACACGAACGCCGAGGCGGCCTTCGCCGCGCTCCGCGACGCCTATCCGTCGGCGCCCGTGCCGGCCGATGCGTCGACCGAGCCGCGGCCGTTTGCCGGCTGGGGCGGCCGCGGGCTGCCGGATCTGCCTCCGCCCGACTGGTCGGCGGTGGAAGCTGCGCCCATCGCCGAGCTCACTGACGTCATCCGGCCGGGCGGCCTTGCGAACCAGAAGGCGCCGAGAATCCAGGCGGCGCTCCGCGCCCTGCTAGCGAACGGCGGGAGCTACTCGCTGGAGTTCCTGGCCGCGAAACCGCCACTCGAGGCCCGCGACTGGCTCGCCGCGATCCCGGGCATCGGCAAGAAGACTGCGTCTGTCGTTCTACTGTTCAGCTTCGGCACGCCGCTGATGCCGGTCGACCGGCACGTACATCGCGTCAGCTCGCGCATCGGCCTCATACCCGAGAAGGCGGATGCGGACGGGGCTCACGACTACTACCTGGCGATGCTGAAGCCCGACCAGATGTACGAGACGCACGTCTCGCTGATCAGCCACGGCCGCCGAACGTGCCACGCTCAGCGCCCCGATTGCGACCACTGCCCCGTTGCGATGCGGTGTCGATATTTCGTCCCCAAGGCCCCGTAGCCGCCCGGCCGCCTGAAACTGCCGCGCCTATACTCCGGGCGACGCCCGGGTCACTGGGGCCACGGGGAAGACGAGCCGCAAGATGATGGAGCACCGCCCGCGAAGGATTCTGCTCGTGGACGACGACCCGAGCCTGCTCGTGGTCCTGGCCGAGCAGCTCCGCGACGACGGCTACGAGGTGGCCACCGCCAGGGATGGCCAGGAGGCGCTGCGCCGACTCGAGGCGGGCTGGCCGGACCTGATCCTGCTCGACCTGATGATGCCCCGCGTCGACGGCCTTGCGTTCGCGCGCCACATAAAGGCGGAAGCCGACCTGCCGATCATCGTGCTCTCCGCCATCGATACGGCCGACAGCAAGGCCCGACTGCTCGACGAGGTTGCCGAAGACTACGTCGCCAAGCCGTTCCACTACCCAGAGCTGCGGGCCCGGATCCAGCGGGTGCTGCGGCGGCTGGGCGATCGGATCCCACGCCAGTCGGTCGTTCTCGGCCCTGATCTCACGCTCGACCTCTATCGCCGAGCGGCCACGGTGGCCGGCAAGGAAGTCCGCCTGACACCGACCGAGTCTCGGCTTCTCCAGGCTCTGGTCGCCCACCTCGGCGAGATCGTCGCCACGGAGACGCTGCTGTCGCGCGGCTGGGCCGAGACGGAGGAGGCCGAGCCCTCGTACGTCTGGGTATCCATGCGACGGCTGCGACAGAAGATCGAGGTCAGCCCGGATCGGCCGAACTACCTCCTCACGGTACGCGGCGCCGGATACCGGCTCGTCGCCAGCCGCCAAGATGTCTGACCGCCCGACGGACGCCGACGCAACGGCGGCGCGCCCGGATGCCGCGGCGCGCCCGGACGCACCGGCGGACCGCCTGGATGACTCCCGAGGTCCCGAAGCGCCCAGCAATGCTCCGTCGTTCCGCGTCCTTCTCACGGCCGGCCTCATCGTCTCGGCGACCCTGCCGATCGCCGCCTTCGGCGCGATCCTCATACTCACCCGGCTTGGAACAGACGACCAAGTCGTGGTGCCACTCGTGATCGGCGCCATCGTGGCCGCCGCGTTCTTCGGACTGCTCGTGGCGGCCGTGGCCGTGGCAGGACTGACCGCCCCGCTGCGGCGGATCACGACCGCCGTCGAGCGAGTCGCCGCCGGTGAGCCGGGCCCGCCGATCCACGTCTCCGGCGACGACGAGCTGGCCCGCCTCGCAGAGAGTCACAACCGGATCGCAGCCGAGGCCGGGCGACGGAACCGCGAGCTGGGAGCGTTGCTCGTCGCAGTCGCCCGGTACAACCCGGACCGCGGCGTCGACGCGCTCAGAGTTCAGGCCGAGTCCGACGCGTGCGCCATCTACGGTCTGATCGACTGCAGCGTCTGGCTCGGCGACCCGGAGGCGATCTCCAGAGAGGAGGCAATCCCGGGCGACCCACGACCGGTTCGTGCGGAAGTCAGATCCGGCGGCGACACCCTGGGCGTCCTGGTCGGCCACCTGCCGGCGACCCGGGCCTGGGAGCGGGCCGATCAGGATCTCCTCGACCTCTTCACGAGCGAGGTCGGAGTCGCCCTCCGCAACGCCGAGCTGTTCGGCCAGATCGAGAGCCAGAACGCCCGGCTGGTCGAACTCGACGCTGCCAAGGACGAGTTCCTGCGCGGCGTGAGCCACAACCTGCAGACGCCTCTCACCAGCATCCGGGCGTATGTCGACCAGCTTCGCGCGGCGTCCGAAGAGGCGGCCCAGGACCGGCGCCTGCTGATCGTCGCCGAGCAGGCCGACCGGCTGACGCGGCTCGTTCGGCAGCTGCTGACCGTGACCCGACTCGAGGCCGGCGTCCTGAGGCCCGAGGCCGAGGTGATCGCCATGAGCCCACGGGTCCGGCGGGCCTGGGAGGCGCTCAACGCCGGCTCGGAATTCGAGCTCCGCGACGAAGCTCGCGGCTGGCTGGCGGTGGGCGACCCGGACCAGGTCGATCAGGTTCTGTGGGCGCTGCTCGACAACGCGGTGAAGTACGGCGGCCGCAATGGCAAGGTCGAAGTCCTCATCGCGGCCGACGAGACGATCGACCGTCTTCACGTCACCATCGCCGACCACGGGCCCGGCGTATCGGAGGCCGATCGCGACCGGCTGTTCACGCGCTTCAGTCGCGGCGCGACACAGGCCAGCGGCGAAGGGACCGGGCTGGGCCTGTACGTCTCGAGGCAGCTGCTTCTGACCATGGGCGGAGAGCTCTGGCTCGAGCCCGCGCGCGACGGTCTCGGGGCCGCCTTCACGCTCTCGCTCCCTGGAGAGCCGCCCGGCGACGAAGGCTGACGGCCGCTGGTTCCGCGGTGACGGGCGCCCACACCGCTCACGGGCGCTCAGCCACCGCTTTCGCGCGGGGCGACGGACTTCCTTGACCACGGCACGGGCCGAGACCGATGGATCGCCCGGGTCGCTTCGACTCGCTGCCCGGAGCGGGCGACCCCGAACCCCGCCGAGAGCCATCGTGTCGAATCTGCTCAGGGGGGTATGCACATCCGACATTTGGGGCATTGCCGGGTCCGAGCTGCTCACCGGCTGAGCGAATGCGACCGAGGGACATGGCGGGTGGCACTCGGACGCTCGATCCTGCTCGCCCGGTGAGCATCTTCGACCGATCCGGGCTCGGGGACACCGTGGGGGTCGGAGTTGTTTCTGGATCTGGACACAAACGACGCTATCGGGCTCACTGACCCGCTCGGGCGGTCGCGAATGCTCACCCCGTGAGCATCGGGGCCGCTCAGGAGCCAGTTTGGTCAGGCTTGTATGCCGTGCTGAGCAGATACCGCACGAGCGACCGGGCAAGCGCGACGAGCGACCGGGCAAGCGCGACGAGCGTCCAGGCGCCCCGGCTCAGCGAGGCGGCTGAGTCGGCAACTGGCGGCGGACCGCCACCACTCGTTCGAGGTCGAGGTCGGCGACTACCACGCCCGGCCCGTCGGGTGCCTGGGCGATCACTATTCCCCACGGATCGATGACCATGCTTCGACCGTGCGTCGGGACCCCGCCCCCGGTGCCGCACTGGGCCGGTGCGATCACAAACGCACCGTTCTCGATGGCCCGAGCGCGCAGCAGCACTTCCCAGTGATCGCGGCCCGTGGCTTCGGTGAAGTTGGCCGGTACCGCCATGACGACGGCTCCGGCGGCCGCAAGCTCGCGGTACAGCTCGGGGAACCGCAGATCGAAGCAGATGCTCAGGCCAAGGCGAACGTCGACCTTCTCCGCGGCGCCGCCGAGTACCGCCACAACGCTCGAGTCGCCTGGTGTGATCCGCGCCGACTCGTGGTCGGAGGGTCCGCCATCGATCGAGACGTCGAAGAGGTGGCGCTTGCGGTAGATCGCCGAGATCCTGCCGGCCGGGTCGAGCAGCACGGAACTGTTGAATGGCCGCATCGGATCGGTCGAGCGTTCGGCCAGGCTGCCCAGGAGGATCCAGCAGTCGAGATTGCGAGCCAGCTCGGAGAACGGCTCAGTGACGGGCCCTGGCAACTGCGAGGCGGACTCGCGGAAGCCGGCGGCCGGCCCTCGGTAATGGAAGACCTCCGGCAGCGCGATCAACGCCGGCTTGCTCAGCCCCGCCTCCATAACCAGCGCCGCGGCACGGTCCAGATTGGCCGAGACGTCCTGATCGGCGGCCAGCTGGACCAGGGCAACCCTTAGCTTGTTCACTTGTTTCGCCCCTCCCATGCGGCTTGCCCTCTAGGATGCCCGCAACTCATGTGCCGATGGTACGCTCCCGAAGAGGAGGCTTCTCATGACGAGCCCGACGCGCGACGACGCCTGGCAACTGCTGACCGAATGGACGACCGGCGATGCGCTTCGAAAGCATGGTCAGGCGGTCGAGGCCGCCGTGCGCTGGTATGCCGAGCACAAGTTCGGGATCGTCGAGCCCGAGCTCGGCACATGGTGCGCCGCCGGCCTGCTCCACGATTTCGACTACGAGCGATACCCGGAGACCCATCCGATGCGCGGCGCCGAGGAGCTGAGGCGGCTCGGTTATCCGGCGGAGGTCGTCGAAGCGGTCCTCGGCCACGGCGACCACACAGGCGTGCCGCGGGTAAGCCTGCTGGCAAGGACCGTCTACGCGTGCGACGAGATGAGCGGCTTCGTGATCGCCGTCACGTATGTCCGCCCGAGTCGCAGCCTCGACGAGGTGGACCCTCATTCCGTCACCAAGAAGATGAAGGACAAGAGCTTCGCCCGGCAGGTGCCACGGGACCAGCTGGTCAAGGGAGCCGAGGAGCTCGGCGTGCCGTTCGAAGAGCACGTTGCCAACGTAGTCGAGGGGCTGAAGACGATCCGCGGCGTGCTCGGTCTGTAGAACGCGGTCCGGCGGCGCCGGACGCCGACACCGATCGCGTGGCGCTCAGCCACTGCTATAGCGCGGAGCGACGGTCGGCGGCGTCAAGGCGCCGTCCGCCACTGCCGGCGTACGGCTTAGCCCGATCGGTCGGTCAGGACTGTCACGCCGGGGAAGGCCAGGGCCTCGTCCTCGTTTGCGCGGACCCAGTCGAGCATGTCGCGGTTGATGATCAGCGTGCCTACGTCGCGCAGCTGGAGCCCGCCCCGGCAGGAGAAGCCGATCGTGGCGTCGGACAGCGGGATCATCGGGCCGCGAGCGTGGAGGTGCGGCAGCGGCAGCTGGCCCGGCAGCGAATGGAGCAGGCCGAGTGCGCTGTAGGGCCCGAGCTGGACCTGCAGCCGGTGGCTGATCGTATGGATGCGCCGCGGACCCTCGCCTCGACCCTCGCCCGCCGCCTCGACCGCGTACAGGATGGAGCGATCGATCTCGCCGTCACCGAGGTTCGTGACCGTGTCGTCCTCGAAGCTTTCGACGAAGGCCTCGTGGACGACGATCGAATCGGCCCGATTGAGGACGTCGCTCAGCCGGTCGCCCTCGCACTCGACATAGCCGATGAAGCGACGACTCAGGGCGTACCCGATGAACGGGATAAGCACGCAGCCTCCTGAACGGGAGTCGGGCCGGCGGGCCCTATGTGAACGTGTGGGCAGGTTACCGCGCCGCGACCCGGGAGCCACTCCAACGTAAGTACCGGTGGCTCCCGCGCAACAGGCCGGCCCTCACGAGCCGCGTCGGTTCCTCCCAATGCTAATGAACGCGTTCAACCCATGGCAGCGGGACTCGCGAGCGGTCCATCTCGGCCGTTGAGCCGTCCCCGGCTAGACTGGCACTGAGCCAGCACCAGATCGAAGAGGAGGTCCATCCGTGAGCGCGACCGGGCCCGACGCCTACCGAGCCGCGGTGGAGGACGTCGTCGAGCGTGCGATCGGCAAGCTCGATCTCGAAGCCAAGGTTTGCCTCCTGAGCGGGTTCGATTCCTGGATGACGCAGGCCGCCTCGGAGATCGGGCTGCGGCCCGTCGGCCGGAGCATCGGCGACCTGCGGCTGGCCACCGTCATCGAAGTCGAAGGCTAGGCAGACTTGGCCATCCAGACGAGCGCCGACCCGTCGGGCGAGTCGAATCGGACCCTGTCGACCTGGATCACGTTCTCGTACCTTGCGGTATGGGGCTACGTCCTGTACGGCCTCGGCACCGCGACCCCGTACCTTCGCGCGGACCTGCAGCTGACCGACTTCCAGGCCGGGCTCCACGCCTCGGCGCTCGCCGTTGGGGTTCTTGCGTCGGGCATCGGCGCCGACTGGGTCGGCCGCCTGATCGGCATCGGCTGGCTGGCGGACCTCGCCGTCGGAATCGCGGTAACGGCACTCGCGCTGTTCGTGCTTGCACCCAACCTGGCGGTGTCGCTGGCCGGCGCCCTGCTGCTGGGCCTCGGCGGGGGCACGCTGGGTACCGACGTCAACGTCCGCCTGAGCAGCTACGGGGACGGCCAAACCAGGAAGCTGATGAGCCAGGCCAATGCGCTCTCCATGATCACGGCTGCCGCGGCACCTCTGGCCATCGGCCTGGCGGCGTCTCAGCTGCACACGTGGCGGGTCGCGCTGCTCATTCCGGCCGTCGCGTTCCTGGGTCTATCGGTGATCCGCCCTCGCGGTCCCGAGTCGGGTAGCTCGGTCAGGACGCCCCAGGCGAGGCTTCCCGGCGCCTACTGGTTCGCCTGGCTCTTGATCGTGCTCGCCGTCTCGATCGAGTTCTCGTTCGTCTACTGGGGCTCGACGATCGTCGGCAAGCGGACCGGGATTTCGAGTGCCGATGCGACCCTGCTTGCGAGCCTCTTCGTAGTCGGGATGTTCGTGGGCCGGGCGGCACTCGGGCGAGGGTTCGGAGGCGCGCGCCAGCCGCACAGATTGCTCGTGGCTGGCCTGCTGATCGTGGTCGCGGGGGCCAGCCTGACCTGGATCTCGACCGTGCCGCTCCTATCCGGCATCGGGCTCTTCCTCGGAGGCCTGGGGACGGCGGGCCTGTATCCGATCGGCTTGACGGTCGCGCTGCAGACTGCGCCGAAAGCCCGCCTTCAGGCGGCCGCGCGGTCGACCTTGGGTGCAGGCATCGCGGTCCTGCTTGCGCCTTCCACACTGGGATTGGCCGCGGATGCCGTCGGCGTCGTTGCCGCCTGGCCGATCGTGCTGGCGCTTGCCGTGAGCGGGCTCATCCTTTTGGCGGTGACGCCCCGCACGGCGTGAACCTCGACCGAGAACGGCGCCCGCACGGGCGCCGTTCTCGAGATTGCCGGGTTTGTGCGTCGCGAATCTAGCGGCGGGCGAGGCCGTAGCGGCGCAGGGTCACGAACGCCGCGGCGGCCGCCGAGCAAGCGACGATGACGGCGATAGCCGCGCCGTTGTCGCCGGCGTCCCTCGCCGGGTTCGCGGTGACGGTCGGAGGAGGAGTCGCGCTCGCTGCGGCCGTCGGTGCCGCCGTGGCGGTGGGCGTCGGTGTGGGCGTGGGCGTCGGTGTGGGCGTGGGCGTTGGCGTGGGCGTCGGAGCCGGCGCCGCCGTTACGTAGGTCTGGAACGCGAAGTCAGCCTGGCAGTTCTGCGTGGAGTCGGGGTTGGCAGCCAACCATGCCTTGACCGTCTCCCACCCGCTGGTGAACACGAGAGCCTGGCCGCCAGCGTAGTTATCCGTGCAGTCGCCCGCCCAATCGAGAAGATTCGTGCTCGGCGTGTTCTCCGTGACCAGGATCGCGTACTGGGTGCCCGACACGGGTCCCCGCGTTGGCTCGATCGTCGCCAGCGGGGAAGTTGAGAGTCGAGCTCATTGCGGTAGGGCGACAGGACGCGCATGCTGGCCTCGATGCCCGATCCCCACCGACCCCTAAGGCTCCTCGTCGTCGACGACCACGAGGTCGTGCGTCAGGGGCTAATGGCGTTCCTCGATCACCACGGGCAGTTCGAGGTGGTCGCCGAGGCCGGCACGTGCGCCGAGGCCATTTCCCAAGCCCGGAAGTTCGTCCCGGATTTGGTTCTCATGGATGTCCGCCTGCCGGACGCATCGGGGATCGAGGCCTGCCGATTGGTACGTGACGAGTTACCGGCCACACAGGTCGTCTTCCTGACAAGTTCGCCCGACGAAGCCGACGTATTCGCCGCCATCGTTGCCGGAGCTCGGGGTTACGTCCTCAAGCAGACGCGATCCTCGGAGCTCGTTCGCACGCTCGAGGCGGTGGGACGCGGCGAATCGTTGCTGGATCCGAGTATCACGGGCATGCTGCTCGAGCGGGTTCGGCGGATCGCGAGCGGGGACGACACCGACGGCTCAAACGATCTGACCGTGCGCGAGCGCGAGATCCTGCCGCTCATCGCCGAGGGTCAGACCAACAAGGAGATCGGCGCGGCCCTTTTCCTCTCCGCCAAGACGGTCAAGAACTACGTCAGCTCCATCCTCGCGAAACTCGGCCTCGACAGACGGGCGCAGGTTCCCGCCTTCGTGGCCGGGCACGATACGCTTCGGCCGGAGAAGTAGCCCTTCAGAGTTGGGCGGCTGAACTAAGGTAGGCGCGAGTGACGGGCGATGAGGTCGAGAGCACATGCGCATGACAGATCTGAAGGCCGGCTGGGCGATCGTCGGCAATGATGGGCGCCGCTTTGGCACCGTCCAGACTGTGGGTCAGAACTACATACTCGCGTCGAGAGCCGGCCTCGCCGGCCGCCTCTACGTTCCCGCCTCGCACATTGCCAACGTCGAACACGAGGTCGTGTACCTCAATCTCGCGAAACGCGAGGCAGACGGGATGGGCTGGGAGCAGCCGCCGAGGGACGAGGACGTGCCGGAGACGATGCCGGAAACAGACCTGCATCGGCACGTCTGATCGAGCTGCCGGTGAGTCAACCGAGAGGTGATCTCGTCTCGATTGCCTTGGCCGCAGGTTACCGAAAGAGCTAGGCCGCCGGCTGCCGGTCGGCGGCCGAATTCACAAAGCCGGTCTGCGCGCGACCGATGAGCGCCCGGGCCGCCGGGCTGATCGGTCCTTCGGTCCGCCACGCCAACGCGAGGCGCCCCCGCATGGCGGGACGCGTTATCACGATGGCGTGAATCTCTGGATGAGCGAGGGCCACGGATTCGGGCAGGATGGCCACGCCGAGGCCCCGGCCGGCGAGCTGGGCAAGGATGCCCAGGTTGCTGGCCTCGAGGGCAATGTTCGGTTCGAAGCCCGACCTGGCACAGGCGTCGTCGAGACACGAGCGCAGGCCGGTGCCTCTCGGAAGGCTCATGAGTGCCCGACCCCCGAGGGCTTCCAGCGTGATGGTCTTGCGTGCCGCCAGGACGTCGTTGTCGCTGACCGCGGCGACGAGCGGCTCGTCTGCCACAAGCCGGATCTCGATCCCGGGGGGCGTCGTGTCTCCAAGACCGACGAACGCGAGGTCGAGACGCCCGGCATGGAGCCCTTCGATCAGATCATCGGTATTGGCCTCCGAGAGGGCGATCTCCACGGCCGGGTAGTCCCGGTGGAAGTCCGCCAGCAGGTTGGCGAGATCGAATGACGAGCAGGCGACCACCATCCCGACGGAGACGTGCCCGCGCACGAGACCGATCAACTCGTCGACCGCGAGTCGCGCTCCGGCAGCCGCCCCGAGAGCCGCTCGGGCGTAGAGAAGGACGGCCGCGCCTGCAGCGGTCAGCCGGACGGCTCGGCCCGAGCGGTCCAGTAGATCCTGGCCGAGCTCTCGCTCGAGCTGGCGTATCTGGGCGCTGACGCCCGGCTGAGCGACGTGCATCTTGGCTGCGGCTCTCGTGAAGCTTGCCTCGTCCGCCACGGCAACGAAGTACTCGAGCTGTCTCAGTTCCATAACCAGAGATGCTAGCACCAAGAAGAACCAGGTCTTTGACTTCTAGTTGCCCCTGCCGCAGGGTGGCCGTTGACAGATCGAATCCAGCGACCGACAGCGACCGACCGCCGGCGTTGGCTGACCGCGGAAAAGCGCCCGCAAGATCTCGAGCAAAGAAGAAGAGGCTGACGATGACTGGTGAACGCGAGCGAGCTACCAAGCCGGAGGACCTGACCCGTCTCTTCGTCGAGCTGGGGAATGCAGGGGACGCCGAAGGGATGGCGGCACTCTACGAGCCGGACGCGGTGGTGGCATTCCCGCCTGGACAGATGACGGTGGGGCGGGAGGCGATCCGCACCTTGTACGAGAAGATGCTCGCCACGAATCCTCACTTCAGCCTGGAACAGCCCCTGCCCACCCTGCGCATCGGCGGCCTCGCTCTGACCTCCACCCCAGCGCTCGACGAGGCGGGCGCTCGAGCCCAGGTGGTCCGGCGCCAGCCCGACGGGACCTGGCTGCGAGTTCTCGACCGGCCTGACTTCCGCGGCTAGAGCGCCGAAACGTCTACACCGGGAGTATCCGACGAACCCTTTCGACCTCCACCCCCAAGACACCGCAGGCGGGCGTCCATATCAGCAGTTCGTCGGGAGGAGCCAAGAGAAATGACGACCTGGGCCGAGTTCAGCGCTGCAAGCCCCGACGTCGCGGCCGCAGGCCGGCGCCTCCTGTACCGCGGGGAGACTGGCGAGGCACTGCTTGCCACCGTTCGAGGCGACGCGCTACCTCGCATCCACCCCATCTGGGTGGCGATCGTCGAGGGGCGGCTCTATGCGTTCATCCTGCCCTCGGTCAAGCGCACCGACCTCAAGCGCGACGGCCGGTTCGCCCTTCACACGCACATCGACCCTGCGACTCCGAGCGAGCTCTCCATTCGCGGACATGCCCGCCTCGTCGACGTGGCCGATGTCCGCTCCGCAGTCGGCGGGCAGTGGTACTTCGAGGTCGATGAGGGGTACGAGTTGTTCGAGTTCTCCATCGAGGCCGCCGTGCTTGGTGCCAGGGACACCGCCGACGAGTGGCCTCCCCGGTATTCGACCTGGAGCGCAGCGCGTCCTTGCTAACAGTTGACAGCGACTTGCCTGCTCGCCACCGGGTGCTGGGGAGGGACCCCGCGCGCAAACGCGCAGCCGGCTACCGCAGCAGACAATTCGCGAGGGGAAAGGTGGAGCCGACACTCGGATTCGAACCGAGGACCTGTTGTTTACGAAACAACTGCTCTACCGCTGAGCTATGTCGGCGCGAGCGGGATCGTATCACGAGGTCACATCTGCGGTCCCGGGCTCGCTGGCCGAAGCCGCCTGACCGGGCCGCCGGGTCCGGGCAACCGGGCTCTTCGCGTGGCGACCAGGGCACTGGGCGCGACAATCTCGGGCGACTATCCAATCGCTATCCGCGACGCCTGCGCTGCCCTACAGTGTGGGCGTCGCACCGCCGTTGGAGCGGGCACGTGGAGGGACACATGCACACGGAGTTTCTCCCCAAGCTACTCCCGACCATGATCGACGAGGGACAGGGACCGGGCGTCCAGTTCCGCACCGACGGCGAGCTGGTCCCGGCCCTCACCATGGAGCTGGACGGCTCGATGTCGGTCTACTTCGAGCACCACATCCTGCTATGGAAGACGCCGTCGATCGACATCGGGATGCACCAGATGAAGGGCGCATTCAAGCGTGCGGTAGCCGGCATGCCGATCTTCATGACCGAGACGAAGGGCGCCGGCCAGATCGCCTTCAGCCGCGACGGCGTCGGCCACGTCTTCCATCTGCAGCTCGCCCCGGGCCAGACCATCGAGGTTCGCGAGCATCAATTCCTAGCGGCGACCGCCAACATCGACTACAGCTTCCGCCGGCTGCGCGGCGTCGCGAACATGCTGTTCGGCGGCACCGGCATCTTCATCGACACCTTCACGGGCGGCCAGGGCGGCGGCACAATCTGGTTGCACGGCTTCGGCAACGTCTTCGAGAAGGTCCTCGGACCGGGCGAGGTCTTCGACGTCGAGCCGGGTGGCTGGGTCTACAAGGACCCCGGCGTCGGGATGGAGATCAAGGTCGTCGGGCTGCGGATGGGGATCCTCGGCGGGTCGGGCAACCTGGTGTTCAACCGCTTCAGCGGGCCCGGCCGGATCGGAATCCAGAGCATGTATCTCCACATGCCGACGGACGACTAGGCTCGTCGCCTCGTCAGAACGGAACGGCCGCCGGAGAACCGGCGGCCGTTCCGTTCATTGTGGAGTGGTCCCGCAGGACGCGGCCTCGGGCCCGAGTGCTCGGGTTCAGGCGACGGCGGATTCGACGCTCGCGGCAACTGCCTCGGCCTGCAGCGCGGCCAGGTCGATCGAGATCTTGATCTCGTCGCCGACGGCCCAGCCGCCCGTCTCGAGAACCTGATTCCAGGTCAATCCCCACGCCTTGCGGCTGATCTTGGTTGTCGCGTTGAAGCCCGCTCGCCGCCCGCCCTGCAGATTGGCGACCACGCCGCCGATCTCGGCATCCAGGCTGACGGCTCGGGTGATGCCGCGGATCGTCAGCTCACCGTCGATCCGGTAGCCGTCGCCCTTCGGCTCGATGGCCGTGCTGCGGAACGTCAGCTCCGGATAGACCTCGGCCTCGAAGAAGTCCGCGCTGCAGAGGTGCGCATCGCGAGCCTCCATGCCCGTTTCGATGCTCGATGCATCAATATGCGCAACGACGGAGGATCGCTCAGGGTGCGCCTCATCGAAGTCGACTTCGGCCTCGAACTTGCGGAACTGTCCGCGTACTGTCGTAACCATCATGTGCTTGACGGCGAACTCGATCTGCGAATGGGCCGGATCCAGGGTCCAGATGCTCATGCTTCATCCTGTGGTTGATGCTCTCGTGGACCCGAACGGGATCCTTTACTAAGCAACTATCTGGTATATTAGTTGCATGCGCAAGGACTTGCAAGTGGCCAACATCAACCAGCTTCAGACCGCCCCGACGCTCTCGGCCGCGTCGATTCCCAATGACGACGCGGCCCTCGATGCCACGCCGTCGGCAACGCCCGATCCGGTATCAGAGATCGACGCCCTGGAACGCCGCGCCTGGGGGGCGTTTCTGACGAGGCACGCGCGGGTCGCCCGGCAGCTCGAGGCGGATCTCATGGCGCGCACCGATCTGCCGCTGGCCGAGTTCGATGTCCTGTTCCAGCTTGGGATGGCCGATGGGCAGAGGCTCCGCATGAACGAGCTCGCGGATCGAGTCCTGCTGAGCCGCGCCGGCATCACCCGCCTCGTGGACCGGTTGGTGGCGGACGGATTGGTCGGGCGCGCCAAATGCGACTCGGACGCGAGGGGAGCTTTCGCGGTCCTCACAGACAGCGGGCGATTGCGCCTTCAGGAGGCGCGGCCGGCGCATTTCGCGGCCGTTCGTCGCTACTTCCTCAAGTCGTTCACACCAGCCGAGTTGGAGACCCTCGCCGAGCTGTTGGAGCGAACTGCCTCTATCGAGTGAGGGTCGCGGCGTGAGGCCGCCCGGTGGTGGCGGCGTGAGGCCGCCCGGTGGTCGCGGCGCTGAGGCCGCCCGGTGGCCGCGGCGCTGAGGTCGCCCGGTGGGCGCTCCGGTCGATCGCCGTGAAGGCGTCTCCCAACCGAATCGACTGTTGCGGGCCATGACCTGCGCCCACCCACACGACCCAGCCGTCCCGGTCGGTGAGCCGATCGGCGCCATCGCGCTATCGTTCGGCCATGCCAGACAAGCGCGAGCTCGTGGAGGTCGCCGGCCGGCAGGTCGCGATAACGAACCCGGACAAGGTCTTCTTCGCCGGTCCCGGCTACACCAAGCGCGACCTTGTTGGCTACTACCTGGCCGTGGCCGACGGGGCGTTGCGTGGCGCGGGCGGCCGGCCGATGGCGATGAAGCGCTTCGTCAACGGCGCCGACGGCGAGTACTTCTTCCAGAAGCGAGCTCCCGAGTCTCGTCCGGAGTGGCTCAGGACCGTGGAGCTGTCGTTTCCGTCCGGTCGGACGGCGAACGAGGTCGTGCTCGACGACGCTGCCGGACTCGCGTGGGTGGCCAACCTCGGTTGCATCGACCTCAACCCTCACCCGATCCGGGCCGACGATCTCGACCATCCCGACGAGCTTCGCGTCGACCTCGACCCGATGCCGGGCGTGCCCTGGGACGACATTCGCAAGGTCGCGATGGTGGCTCGCGAGGTGCTGGTCGATCACGGGCTCGTCGGCTGGCCCAAGACGTCGGGCTCGCGCGGGATCCACATCAACGTTCGGATCGAGCGCTGCTGGACGTTCGACCAGGTCCGGCGGGCGGCCCTAGCCATGGCGCGCGAGGTCGAGCGGCGTGCGCCGGCGATATCGACCAGCAAGTGGTGGAAGGAAGAGCGCCACGGAGTCTTCCTCGACTACAACCAGAACGCCAAGGATCGAACGGTTGCCTCGGCCTACTCCGTCCGGCCGGTGCCGGATGCGCGGGTCTCGGCACCGGTAACCTGGGACGAGCTGCCGGCGTGCGAGCTCGGCGACTTCACGCTGGCCACGGTTCCCGAGCGATTCCGGCGCGTCGGCGATCCGGGTACCGGGATCGACGAGGCGGTCGGCTCACTAGATGCGCTGCTGGAGCTGTCCGCGAAGCAGGAGCGCGAGGGCCAGGGTGACGCCCCATGGCCACCCCACTATGCCAAGGCGCCCGGCGAGCCGGCACGGGTGATGCCGTCGCGGGCGCGGAAATCCGATCCCGACGGGGGTTCTGGCGCTCGGCCGTCGCCTGCTGGCGGAAGGAACGGCGCTGCCCGGCCGTCGCGTGCCGCTGGAGGCTCGGCCGCCGGAGGCTCGACCGCCGCCCGGCCCTCGCCGACGGGGCGCCGCGTCTCTTCCAAGCCGCTGATAGAGATCGCCCGCGCCGCAACCAAGGAGGAGGCGCTCGCCGGGTTCGAACGCTGGAAGGAGCGCCATGCCGCAGTCGCCGGCCACCTCGAACCGGCCGACGTCCTGGTCGACGGCATGCGCGGCCGCTTCACGCTCTGGTACCGCATCCGCGTCAACCTCGAGCACGTGCCGGAGCCGGAGCGCCCGCCGCAGGAGCCGCTCGAAGTCGACTACGACCCCTGGGCCCAATTCCGCTCGTAGCCGAGTGGCCCGGGCTGGGCGCCCAGACCTATCGGTCGAAGATGGCCGCAAGCTCGTACGGTGCCGTCGACTCGAGCTGGTCGTACCGGCAGTCGGAGGGGCGCTTGTCGGGGCGCCAGCGCACGAATGTCGTGGCGTGCCGGAAGCGGTCGCCCTGGAGGTGGTCGTAAGCGACCTCGCAGACCCGTTCGGCCCGGAGCGGCTCCCACGAGAGGTCGCGGTCGCGGTTCCAGCGGCTGGTTGCGCCGGGCATGCGCTGGCCGGAAGCTCGCGCCGCCTCTTCCCATTCGGCCCATTCCGCCCATGGATGACCCTCGAGCGCCTTCTCGCGCAGCGGGGCCAGCTCCTCGACCAGCTCGCGGCGTTTATCCGCAGTGAAGCTGGCGGTGATTCCGACGTGGTTCAATCGCCCCGTATCGTCGAACAGCCCTAGTAGTAGGGAGCCGACCAGCGTCCCCGGTCCATTCTTGTGCCATCGAAAGCCGGCCACGACGCAATCGGCCGTGCGGGCGTGCTTGATCTTGGCCCAGCCACGCTTGCCCGGCATGTACGGGTCCGACGTCCGCTTGGCGACCACTCCGTCCAGGCCGGCGCCTTCGAACCGGTTGAACCAGTCCGTGGCAGTCGACGGATCGGCCGTTGACGGCGTCAGATGGATGGGCGGCTTTGCGGCGGAGAGGACCTGCTCCAGTAGCGCGCGCCGCTCTCCCTGGGGAGTGGCGCGGAGATCGCGATCGTCGAGCGCAAGCAAATCCCAGGCCACGTAGCTGGCGGGCGTCTGTTCCGCGAGCAGCTTGACCCGCGACGCGGCCGGGTGGATGCGCAGCAGCAGCGAGTCGAAGTCGAGGCCGCCCAGCCCGGCAATCACGACCTCGCCGTCGAGGACGCAGCGCTCTGGCAGCGCGGCCTTGAGCGCAGGCGGCAGCTCGGGGAAGTAGCGGTCGAGCGGTTTGAGGTCGCGACTCTGAATGTACGTTTCGTCGCCGTCGCGGAAGACGAGGGCCCGGAAACCGTCCCACTTTGGCTCGTACAGCCAGCCGTCGCCGGAAGGAATGGAGTCGGTCAGCTTGGCCAGCATCGGCTCGATCGGCGGCTGAAACGGCAGTTCCATGGGCCGACTATACCGCCGGTCGGGTGGGGTGCCACGAGCAGTTGCAGCTCTCAGCCCGGTGCCAGCACGTTCCATCCCGAGCGACAGGTGGAACCGCATTCCGGTCCGACGCGTCTCGGCGGTTGCACACGGTCCGCGGCACGAGAGACGAGACTAACGAGGCTGAAATGCGCACCTTCCTTGCGATCCTCGCCGTTTCCCTGCTGATGGGAGCATGCGGATCAGGGCCGAGCAAGACTTCCTCGCCTGCTCCATCGGCGGTATCCTCGGCGGCGCCTTCCGCCGCCACTTCGTCGACGCTGCCCGCCACCCCGCAGTACGTCGTCGAGACCGGCGCCGACAAGCTCGTCCTGCGGATCGCCGACGAAGGCGGCTTCATCGCACCGGGGTACCTGCTGACGACGGTTCCGCAGTTCGCAATGTACGGCGACGGACGGGTCATCGTTCCGGGGCCGCTCGTCACAGTGTTTCCCGGCCCGCTCCTGCCCGACCTGCGCCAGCTGCAGGTCACACCCACCGAGATTCAGAAGATCCTGGCCGCGGCAGATGCGGCCGGTCTGCTCGGCCCGAACGCGACCTACATTCAACCAAACGTCTCGGACGCGAGCACGACCGTGTTCACCACTAACGTCGCGGGGACCACCCACATCATCGGTGCCTATGCGCTGGGCTTGGGAGGCGGGTTCGGCAACGAGACGGACGCGCCGGCGCGTGCGAAACTCGAAGAGTTCCGGACGATGATGATGAACCTGGCCAGCTTCCTGGGCCGAACGGTCAGCGACGCCGAAGCGTACGCGCCGACCGCCATGCGAGTCTTCGTCGCAGCGGCGCAAGCCCCTGCGCCAGGCGACTCCACTCAGCGGATAGTGACCTGGCCGCTGACTGCGGATCCGTCGACCGCCCAGGCAACTGCTGTCGCTGAGGTGCGGTGCTTGGTCGTCAGCGGTGCCGACCTGGCGGCCTTCCAGTCCGTCGCCAGGAACGCCAACCAACTGACCGTTTGGGTTGCTCCGAGTGGTCGTTACGTTGCTTCGGCGCGCCCGCTTTACCCCGACGAATCCGGTTGCCCGGCGACGACCGCAGGATCACTCTTCGGTGGCTGCAGCCTCAAATTGGTATGCGGCTGGCTTGGTCCCCGCGAGACGAGCCCCTTACTGCCGCCGCTCGTAGCCGAGTAGGTGCATTCCCTGCTCGAACTCGGCCTGGCTGATCTCGCCCCGCGCGTAGCGGTAGCGCAGCTGCTCCGCGGCTGGATCGTAGCGCCGCGAGCCCCGGCCACCGTTGTTCCTGACCAAGACGACGAGGAGCCACACGATCGCGACGGGAATCGCCAGCATGATGACCACGCTCAGAAACCACATGACCACAAAGCCGGAGCCAAGGTCGTACATCAAGGTCTTCCCTCACGGTGGGCGGCTTTCACATCCGCGATTGTAAGCGTCGGCGAAGGAGTCACCCCCAACCTGTGGGGAGCGCCGCGGAACGGCCGGGACGTCCGGGACGGCAAACGGCCCATTTCAGTCAGGGGCACGTGATGGCCGGGTCTATGTGCTGGTCGGAGGTTCGCTGGGCGAGGACATCGTCCGAACAGAAGTCCCCGATGGTTCCGTTCCACCGCGACCATCGGGGAGCTAGGATTGCGTTGCTCTGGGAGGACGCTGCGCCCAGAGATTCTGGGGACGGTAGCCGGTCGACCCGCGCCTCCACATGGTCTCCTACACACGAATCAAGAGGGTGCTCGCGATGACGACGGGATTCGGGTTCTGTGCCAGCTGCGGCACGCCCAGGGCTGTGGCCGATCAGAGGTTCTGCGCAGTCTGCGGCTCGGCTCTTGCGCCAGTGGCACCGCCGGCCCCGGTCGACGCCGAGGCCCCAATCCAGGTCGTCCCTCCGCCACCACCGGCCCCAACGTTCGCCGCCCCGCCGGCGGCCGCACCCGTCACCCCTCCCGCGTGGGCCACGGCACCGGTCGCGCCGCCGGCCCCGGCATTTGCCGCACCACCGGCACCACCGGAACCACCGGCACCAGCGGCCCCGCCGGCGCCCTGGGCAGGCCAGCCCGCGCAGCAGTATCCGTCTGGATACCCGGGCGCCGCGGCGCAAGGAGTACCCGGCACCCCGGCCGCGGCGGCTTCCGGCTTCAAGATCACTCGCCCGATGCTGGTCGTCGTCGGGCTCGTGCTGGCCGTGGTCGTTGGCGCTTACCTCTATATGAACATGAGCTCCACGTCGAGCAGCATTTCCTTCAGCCCATCCACCCTGAGCTGCTCGAGCCCGGTCACTTTCACGACGACGGCGCACCTCCCCTCATCTGTGCATGTCGGAGACACGATCACGATCAAGCTGGACGGTAAGTCTGCGGGGTCATCCCAGGTCTCCTCGAGCGGGGGCGAAGTGACGCAGCAGGCCGACGGCAGCTGGCTCGTCGTCAGCACGACCACCCCGTCCTCGATGCAGTCGCTGTGCGCCGCCGGGGGCTCGGCCGGCGGCCTCAACGTACTTACGCCCGGGACTCACACGATGCAGGTCCTAGACGCGAGCGGAAAGGTGCTGGCCCAGGGCTCCTATACGGTTACCCCTTAATTCCCAGCGATCCTTGGGAGAACGAGAAGCGTTTCTGCCAGCGGATAGCCTGACCATCGAGCAATACCGGCGCGCACCGCTCGTCCTGCCGGATCGAGGTCGCGGCAGTAGACGCTGGGGCACGGTCCGGGACGACAAACGGCCCTATGCCGCGGAACGGGGAATCGGGCAGTCTCCGAGAGCCCGAGTCCAGGCAGGGATGATCGCAGCCAGGTGATGGAACGATGGCCAAGGCAGAGACGGCGACCGGGGAGCACAACTTCGAGGTCGTTGGCATCGCACGAGTCGAAGGCGAGGGCACCCTTCGGCTGCGCATCACCGACGGCGAGATCCGCGAGGCCAGGCTGTCGATCTTCGAGGCGCCGCGCTACTTCGAGAAGCTGGTAGTCGGTCGAACGCCGAACGAAGTAGTCGATATCGTCACCCGGATCTGCGGGATCTGCCCCGTCGCTTACCAGATGAGCGCGTCGATGGCGTTCGAGCACCTCTTCGAGATCGAGATCGACCCCCAGGTGCGGGCGCTGCGCAAGCTCTTCTACTGGGGCGAATGGATCGAGAGCCACGCGCTGCACGTGTACATGCTCCACGCGCCCGACTTCCTGGGCTACGAGAGCGCGATCGCGATGGCGCGCGACCACAAGCCGGTCGTCGAGCAGGCGCTCCGACTCAAGCGAACCGGCAACGAGATCATGAAGCTCATCGGTGGCCGGGCGATCCACCCGGTCGCGATGCGGGTCGGCGGGTTCTCCAAGACGCCCACGCGGGCCGAGATCGATGCCCTACGTGCGCCGCTCACCGAGGCGCTGGCGCTGTCCCAGGCCACTCTCAAGCTGGTGGCAGCGTTCAAGGCGCCCAAGTTCGAGCGCGACCCGCTCTACGTCGCGATCAAGCATCCCATCGAGTACGGCCTCAATGAAGGCCGGATCGTGTCGAGCGACGGCATCGACGTGCCGATCTGGGGCTGGCGGGAGGCCTTCCGCGAAGAGCACCACGAGGGCAGCAACGCCCTCCACGCTCGAACGATCGACGGGCGGACGTACATGCTCGGCCCGTCGGCGCGGGTCACTCTCAACGCCGACCAGCTGCATCCGCTGGCCCAGGAGGCCCTCAAGACCAGCGGCCTGGCCAGGCAGATCGCCCGCAACCCGTACTGGGCCATCGCGGCGCGATCGGTCGAGCTGATCCACGCCTCCGCCTGCGCCCTCGACATCGTCGACTCATACGAAGAGCCGGCCCGGCCGTTCACGCCATGGACGCCGCGCGCCGGCGAGACGGGCTGGGGCACCGAGGCGCCGCGAGGCATCTGCTGGCATCACTACGACGTCGACGAAAACGGACGCGTCACTGCCGCGCAGATCATCGCCCCGACGGGCCAGAACCAGGGCATGATCGAGCAGGACCTGGCCGAGTTCGCGCCACAGGTTCTGTCGCTCCCCCATGCCGAGGCAACGGTGCGGCTGGAGCAGCTGATCCGCTCCTACGACCCGTGCATCAGCTGCGCGACGCACTTCCTCAAGCTCGAGGTCGAACGCGACTGACGGCGAGCGGCGGGAAGTCAACTCCCGCGGCCTGCCGAACGGTCTTCGGGCCTTATGGACGTCCGGCGTCTACCCTGACACCGACATGATCGATCTCTTCTTCAAGATCGGACTGCCGGTGCTGATGATCGGCATCATCACGCTCGTCAGCCATCGCTACGGCCCTGCCGTCGGCGGCATCCTGGGCGCCGTCCCGGCAAAGGGCGGCCCGATCCTGCTCTTCCTCGCACTCGAGCAGAACACTTCGTTCGCAGCCACGTCCGCCGCGGCATCGCTCGGGGGCGCCGGCGGCTGCGGCGTCTTCTGCCTCGTCTACGCCCTGGTCTGCCGCCGGGTCAGCTGGCCGATCGCCGGAGCGGCTGCGTACGCTGCCTTCGTGGTGACGTGGGCGGTGATGCTCCCGATCGCGGCCTGGGGCCTCGCGCCGGCATTCGCCGCAACGGCCGGCCTCCTGCTGGTCTCGCGCCGGCTTCTGCCCAAGGCGGCGCCGATGCCACGCCGCACCACGACCGCCTCCGACCTGCCGACGCGGATGATTGCGGGAGCGGCGATGGTCGTGTTCGTCACCACGGCCGGACCGTATTTCGGGGCCACGATCAGCGGCATGCTGGCCACGATCCCCACGATCGCGGCAGTTCTGGCGCTCTTCACCCACGCCCAGGAGGGTCCCGACCGGACGATCGGCGTCATGCGTGGGATGACACACGGCCTGCTCGGTTTCGCCTCTTTCCTGACCGTTGTGGCGGCCACTCTCGTGCCGCTGGGCGTGGTCAGATCGTTCGCTCTCGCGGCGGTGGCCGTGGTGGTGGTCCAGTTCGTAGAGCTGCGATCGGCCTTGCGCGCGCCACGACCGGCGAGCGACATCGCCGCCGATGTCTCGTCCGCTCTGGAACTGCCCGAGGCGGCCGAGTGATGGCGGCTCCCGGCGCCGCCGAGACCGCACTCATCGTCCGCGTTCGACTGCCCGAAGCGCTGGAGGCGGTGCGCGTGGGCGCCGTCCCTAACGCCGCGCGAGGGCTGCCGGCTCACGTCACGCTGCTCTATCCGTTCTTGGCGCCGGCCGATCTGGAGGACGGGCTCAGATCGGCCGTCGCTCGAGTTGTCGGGCGCCACCACGCTTTCTCGTACCGGATGAGCGGACCCGCACGCTGGCCCGCAGTGCTGTTCGCGTCCGTCGACCCGGAAGGCCCGTTCCACTCGCTCCACGCAGATCTCGCGGCTGCCTTCCCCGACTTCCCGATCTATGGCGGCAACCTCGAGTTCGTGCCCCATGTGACGATTGCCGAGGGGGCTGCGGCCGGACTGGCCGAGCTCGAAGCCAGCCCAGCCTGGGCATCGCTGCCGGCGACTCTCACGGCCGGCCTGGTCGAGTTGATCGTCCTGGATGACGGGCGCTGGACGGCGAAATGGCAGTTCCCGCTCCGGGCTGCGGTTCGAGTGCTGGTTTGCGGAGAGCGGTTGCGCGGCGACGACGGAGCGGCGGCGCGGGCAATCGAGACTCTCGACGCCGAAACGCGGGCGCTCGTCGACATTGCCGAGGTTGGCCAGCTCTCGATCGAGGCTCTGCTCGACGTGCCCGAGGGCGCGGCCCTGGTCGTCGTCGATGCCGCGGTCGGACTCGCGCCGGGGGCCGTGGTTACACTGCCGCTCGATGACGTGGGGCGGGGCGGAACGCTTCCGGCGTCCTCGCACGCGCTTCCTCCCGACCAGGTCATCGGCCTGGCGGCGGAGTTGCGAGGCGAACTGCCTCGTGGTTGTTTCGTGGGGATCGGCGGCGTCGAGTTTGGATTTGGGGAGGGCCTGTCGCCACGGATCGAAGCGGGCCTGCCGGCGTTCGCGGCAACCATCGCGGCCGAGATTCGGCGGCTCGCCACAGGCTGACGCAGCGTGCCGACCGGATGCCACTGCGGAGCCACCAAGAGTCCGCCACGCCGCCCCGCAGGAGGCCACGCCGTGGCCGCGTCGAATGGCCCGTCGAGCCGCGCCACCTCGGCTCGCCGCGATACCCTGAACGCGTGGGCCTTCTCCTCCTCAAACTCAGCCTGACCCCGATCCTCGTTGGCGGCGCGAGCCTGGCTGCACGCCGCTGGGGCCATTCCATCGGCGGTTGGATCGTGGCCTTGCCGCTGACGTCGGGACCGGTCGCACTCTACCTGGCACTGGATCGCGGAACCGCCTTTGCGGCCGGCACCGCGGAGGGGTCGATCGGCGGGCTTCTCGGCGATGCCACGTTTGCCCTCGCATACGGCTGGCTGGCGACCCGATTCGGCTGGCGCCGTTCGATGCTCGGCGGTTTCGCAGCATTTGCGCTTACGGCGATCGCGGTCCAACCGCTCGTCACGGGACCGGCGATCCTGCTGTTCGCGATCGTCGCCGTGGCGATGGCCGTCTGCCTGCAGCTAGCTCCGCCCGCGACCGCCACAAAGGTAGCGGTGTCTCTTCCGGCCTGGGACATCCCGGCTCGGATGGTCGTGGGCACGCTGATCGTCCTCGCGGTCACGGAGGCCGCCGACGTTCTCGGTCCGCAGCTGAGCGGCATCCTCGCCGCCTTCCCTGTGTACGTCACCATCCTTGCCGTCTTCGCTCACCGGCTCGAGGGCCCCGCGCAGGCAATGGGCGTCGCCCGCGGACTCCAGATAGGCCTGTTCGGCACGATCGTGTTCTTCCTGGTCGTGACCGGGACGATCGACCGGTTCGGCATCCCGGTCGCGTTTGGCGCGGGTCTCCTGGCGACGGTTGCGGTTCAGATGGTCTCCCTGAGGGTAGTTCGCCGACCCGTTCCGACGATGGTGAGCGTGCCCTAACCGGAGCCCCGAATGGTAACGCGGCGCTTGACACGACATGCATACTGGTACGCATGTCTGACCCATTGCCGCCACGCGCATCGACCGTGACCCCCGCCGGAGACGCCGAACGGGCGAGCATCGCGCCCGGCGCAGACGGCGCGCCAACCCGGCCGGCCGACGCTCCGCCTGCGGCCAAGGGCGCACCGCACGAGGCCATCGCGCGACAGGCCACTCAGCGCGAGACCACGACTCGCGGGGCCACCACGCGCGAGGCCATCCTGGAAGCCGCCCGCAGCCAGATCGGCGCCGATCCGGCGGGACTGTCGATCCAGGCCATCGCCGCCGAGGCGGGAGTGTCGCGCCAGACCGTCCACCACTACTTCGGCGGCCTGAAGGGTTTGCGCGCGGCGCTCGCGGCAGAGGGCCTGGACACCGGCACAGCCGGTGACGAGCCGACGCGGGATCGCCTCGTCGACGCCGCGGTCCGGCTCTTCTCTCGTCCCGGCGCCGGGCTCATCTCGATCGAGGCGATCGCCGCCGAAGCGGGATTGACGAAGGGCGCCATCTACCACCACTTCGCCGACCGGGCGGAACTGCTCCGCGCTGTCGCCCGCCGCGTCAGCCCGGTCGAGGAGATGCGCGCCCAGATCGAGCCGTCGATCGAGCTTGGCGCCCGCGAGGGCCTCATCGTCATCGCCCGGGCCTACTACTCGGCGATGCGTTCGCGGTCCGATCTGGTCCGCAACCTCGCCGCCAACTCCTCGCAAGATCCGGAGCTCGCCCGGGTGGTCATGTCCGAGATCATCGGCCAGGGGGCTCCGCTGATGATCGCCTGGTTCGGTCGCCAGATCCAGAAAGGCAACCTCCGCCCGAGCGATCCGGCCCTGCTGATCCAGGCTCTCTTCGGGCCCGTCTTCCTGCTCATCGTCCTTGGGCCCGTCTTTGACGAGCTGGCCCGGATCGGCATCCGTCCCGCAATCGACAACGTCGAGGCGTACGTGGACCTGCTTCTCTGCGGCATCGCCCAGCCAGGCACAGAACCAGGAGGCATTTGATGGCCGTCTCGCCAACCCCGCCCGCGGCCGCCGCGCCGGCCTCCGCGCCCACGCCGGGTGCCGCCGTCGAAGCAGTCCAGCTGCGCAAGGACTTCGGGCCGATCCACGCCGTCGACGGCATCGACATGAGCCTCCCGCCCGGCAGCATCTACGGTCTGCTGGGACCGAACGGATCGGGCAAGACGACGCTCATCCGCCTCCTGACGGGGCTCGCTTCGGCGACCAGCGGCACGGCCCGCGTCCTCGGTGTGGCGATGCCATCACGCACCAACCTGGCCCGCATCGGCTACATGACCCAGTCCGACGGCATCTATCCCGAGCTGTCGGTCTGGGAGAACCTGACGTTCTTCGCCGCGCTCTACGGCCAGACGGACAAGGTCGACCTGCTCCGGACGCTGGAGCTCGTCGAGCTGGACAAGCGCACGGGCACTCCGGCTCTCCAGCTGTCCGGTGGCATGCGGCGGCGCCTCTCGATGGCCTGCGCCCTGGCCCATCACCCGCAGGTCATCTTCCTGGACGAGCCGACGGTCGGGGTGGATCCGGCACTGAGAGTGCAGTTCTGGGACCACTTCCATCGGCTCGCCGCGGGCGGGGCCACGCTCGTCGTCTCGAGCCACGTCATGGACGAGGCCGATCGCTGCGACCAGCTGCTGTTCATCCGAGACGGGCGCGTTCTGGCTCAGGGGACGCCGGCCGAGCTGCGCCAGCGGGCCGGTACCGACAACCTCGAGACCGCGTTCCTGAGCTTCGCCACCCAGATCGCCGGCTCCCCCGCCGCCTTCGCGGGCGCCGCCCCGAAGGAGACCGCTCGATGAACCCGCTTCGTGTCGCAGCGGTCGTCCGCCGCATCGTCGCCCAATTCCGTCGCGACCCGAGATCGCTGGCGCTCCTCTACATCGCCCCGATCGCGATCATCGCCCTGCTCGGCTGGGTGCTGAGCAGCTCACAAACGACCACCGCGCACGTGGCCGTGGTCAACGAATCGGCGACTCCCGCCGGCTCAGTCATCGCAACCAGGCTGCAGTCGGTGCTCGACGGCCAGCCGGATATCGTTCTCGATCGATCGGTCAGCGACGACTCGACCGCGCGGCAGATGCTCAAGGACAAGAAGCTCGACCTGGTGGTCGTTCTGCCGTCCGATTTCACCGCCCAGAACCGCAAGATCGAGCTGCTCACGCTCGGCCTCAACGCGACCGGAGAGGCCTCCGTCATACCGACGGTCCAGAAGGCCCTGCTCAGCGCGGTCGCCGATACCGCCGGAGCCGTCCTGCCCACGCTCGAAAGGTCGACCGTCTACGGCTCGCCGAACGCAACAACGCTCGACTCGCTCGCCCCGGTGGTGGTCGGCTTCTTCCTCTACTTCTTCGTCTTCATCCTGACCGGGATCAGCTTCCTTCGGGAACGAATTGGCGGAACGCTCGAGCGCCTGCTGGCGACGCCGGTCAGTCGAGCCGAGATCGTGCTCGGCTACAGCCTGGGCTTCGGCTTCTTCGCGACCATCCAGGTGGCGCTGGTTCTCGCCTTCGTCATAGGACGGCTCGACGTTCCGGCGCTGGGCCCCATACCGGCGTTCGGCATAGGCCTGGGCGTTCATACCATCGGCAACCCGCTGATCGCTTACCTGCTGGTGCTCATGCTGGGTCTCGGTGCCGTGTCACTGGGCATCTTCATCTCGACGTTCGCCCGGACCGAGTTCCAGATCCTGCAATTCATCCCGATCGTCATCGTCCCGCAGGGCCTGCTCGGCGGCTTCTTCTGGCCGATCGAGCAGCTGCCGAGCCTGCTGCAGCCCGTAGCCCGCATCCTGCCGGTCACCTACGCGATTGACGGGTTACGGCAGGTGATGATCGCCGGCGCCGACCTCACATCGCCCAACGTGCTCCTGGATCTGGGCGTCCTCGTCGGGATAGCCGCGGTCTTCGTGGCATTGGCGGCAGCCACGATCCGGCGGGAGGTGGCGTAGGGGCAGCGTCGCGGTAGGAGTGGCCCCGGACTCGGCACGCAGCGCCCAACCCGGCCCCGTGCCCGGCACGCAGCGCCCAACCAGGCCCCGTGCCCGGCACGCAGCGCCCCACCGGGCCGGGATGAGGGCTCGAGCCGGTCCGTTCTTGCGGACTAGCAGCACCAGAAATGCAATGCGGCGCTCGGGTCTTTGGGCGCTACGCGCCAGACGTTGAGACGGCCGACTCCCTCGTGGGATCGGCGGCTGGAGGCCTGACTCCGCCGCTTGGGCAGGTGCCGACGGCCTTTCGAGCCACTTACCATTGCTGGGATCGATGTCGCGCAAGATCCAATGCACGCCAGCCCAGCGCGACGTGGCAGCTCAACCATAATCGATGGCCGGCCCGCCTAGACCGGGATCCGCGACCGGGCGCTTCGGAGGCGGGAGCGAAGGCCGTGGCGACGCGGCCCCGCAACCACCAGCGCGGTCGTCCACGCGACCAGTGAGGCCATGGCGATGAAGTACACGGGCCAGTAGCTCCCGATGCGGTCGTACAGGATCCCGCCGGCATTCATGGCGATGATCCCGCCGGCCGGGTACGCCACGGCCGTGATGCCGAAGACCGCGCCGAAGTTGTGGCCGCCGAACACGTCCGAGAAGGCCGCGGACCGGATCGCGATCGTGGCTCCGATGCCGAAGCCGTAGATGGCGTTGCCGGCAACCGCCAGGCCCAGGAGAGATCCGGTGGCGGTGAAGATCCCGGTGGCGCCGATCGCGATGAGACCTGCACACAGCAACCCGACATAGCGCCGACCAAAGCGATCTGATAGCCCGCCACCGACGACCTGCCCGGCGACGTATGTGTAGCACTGCAGGGCCAGCATCGAAGCCGCGAACCCGGCATCGATGCCCTGGTTCACGGCATGGCGTGCCGACGTCTGGAAGATGCCTTCGTCGATGCAGCCGATGCCGACGGCCCCGACGAGCAGTATCAGGAACCGGCGGGTCCGAACGGTGCGGCGGAGGGCGTCGGCTCGGGAACGGCTGCCCGGCGGAAGCGGCTCCTGCGAAGCCGCGATCGCGCCCGGTGCCGACGTCTCCCGGAGACCCGCGCTCGCGGGGCCGCCGCCGGCGGCGTTTGAGCCCTGGCCACCCCCGGGCACCAGGACTTCGGAGCCGCTGGTCATCACCCACACGAACGGGATGGCCACGAGCGAGATGACCGCGAAGAAACCTGCGGTGGCGCGCCAGCCGATTTCCGGTATCGCAGTCGCCGCGATCGGCAGAGCCAGGGCAACGCCGATCCCCGGACCTGCGTATGCGATGCCCAGAGCCAGCCCCGCCACGCCCGCGTATCGGCGGGCCATGGCCGTGGTGGTACCCACGAAGACGAGCTGGACGCCGATGGCGAGCAGCGCACCGTAGGCCGCGATGAGAAACGCCACGTCAGAAGCCGCCGACGCCACGAGCCATCCAGCCGCGAGGAAGACGGCCCCGGCAAGGAGCAGGAACCGGTCAGCGATGACGTCGAAGGCGCGCCCCAGGAGCGGCGAGCAAAGCGCGGACACCAGAAGGAACATCGTCCACGGCATCTGGCCGACCTCGCGCGAGGTATGGAAGGCCGCCTCGAACTGCGGCGCCAGGAGCGGATAGCAGTAGAGCGGCGCGTATGCCACCGCACCCACCACAAACGCGCCGAAGACCGGAACGGTTCGACGCAATCCGCCGCGGGAGACCGGAAGAGTGGGCACATGACCATCGTAGGCGCTGATCGCCGGCGCGGCCGGACGAGATGCGCACCCAACGTGGATCGCGACGCCTGTGCCCGCGCTCTCCTCCCAGCGCCGGCCCTCCGCCACCCGTGCGCACTCTCGGTCACATCCCCGCCCCGCAAACCGGCATCCGATCGTGGCACGATTCCGAAGTGACGAATCCCTGCATCGACCGGTTCGATCGAACGGCGGAGGGCTACCTGCGCTGGTGGGCGCCGATGCTAGCCCCGTGTGCGAGCCGGCTCGTCGATCGAATCGAGCACCTGGACGCTGGGCTCGCCGGCGGCAAGCACCGTGACGTCATCGACGTCGGCTGCGGCACTGGCAGCGAAACCTTCGAAGCCGTCGTGCGCTGGCCTGGGGCCCGTCTGACCGGGCTCGATGGCTCGATTGGGATGCTCGACGTCGCCCGGCGCGAGGGGAACCGGCTGGCCGAGTCGGCTCGGGCTCGCATCGCATACGTTCAGTCCGACGCCGCGACGATCCCGTTTCCGGCAGCTTCATTCGACGTCGTCATGACCGCCTTCGTACTCCAGCAGGTGCCGGATCGAATTGCTGTCGTGCGTGAGTTCCACCGGATCCTGAGGCCGGGCAGCATCCTCGGCATCTACGGCTGGATCAAGGCCAGCGTTCCGTTCGCGCCCGACCTCGAGCTCGAGGAAGCGCTGGCGGAGGCCGGGATCGTCCGGCCACCCGCGGTCGAGGTTCGGGCGGGGCACTACCGGACGGTCCGGAGCGCGGCCGACGAGCTCCGGACGACCGGCTTCACGCGGGTTTCCGCCGAGCTCGATGCGCTCGATCACCGCTGGCGCGTCGAGGACTACATCGGATACCAGACGACGGCCCGGGAGCTGACCCTGTTCGAGTCATTGGACGATGCCACCAGATCGCGCGGCATTGAAGCCCTCCGTCGCCGGTTGAACGCCCTGGACAGCGACCAGCTGGTGAACCGAGCGCCGATCGTCTCGATGGTGGCTCGCAAGGCCTGAGCCCGGCGCTGGATTGTGCCGGCCCGCGCGGCCGCTTCGGCCACAGATTGCGCCGGCCGCGAGCGGCCACTCCGAGCTACTCGTCCCTGAGGTGGTGCACCGGCCTGATGAAGCCCACCCAGCGACCGGTCACCATCCGACGCAGGAACCAGACCGAGCCCAGCAGAAGTGCCAGGGCCGCGATCAGCTGCAGACTCCGGACGACCCGCTCCAGCAGCTTCGTGTTTTCGACGTTCAGTGCGCCGCTCCCCGCCCCGCCGCTGCCGGACGTCGGGGAAGCGGCGGGCAGCGGCTCGCTGGCTGCGGCAGACGGGCTCGCTGGCGACGCGGTCGCGCTACCCGGACCCGGCGACGGGCTGACAAGGTGCGCGGTTGCGTTGGTCAAGGCCTGGAGATTCGGGAGCATGAGGCAGGCGTCCGAGCCGGGGGACGCCGGCGCGTTGCAGTTAGGCGGCGGTGGGAAGGCAATGTCGTGCGTCAGTCCGATCGCGAGCCACCCGGAAACGGCGATCACCGCCACGGGGACCGCGACCCGGATGAAATCCCCCCTCGTATCTATGCCCCGGCCCGACCTGACGCGGCCGATCGTGCCTCTCTCGTCGATCGAGACCCGCTCGAGCTCCTCTCCGCCGGTCGCGGCAAGGAAGAACCACCACAGGGCGTAGACGCCTGGGAGCAACAGGAGAGTCGCCACGCCCAAAGGGCCGGCGCCGAGACCCTCGCCGACCGCAAGAGCGAGGGCCGCCATGACCACGACGACCACGAAGTGCAGGCGGTGGTTGACCGGCGTGCCACGAACCAGGAGCGCATCGAATTCGCCCTGGATTCTCACCTCGGCGCGGGCCTCCCGCGTCAGATCGAATACGGCTCGCGTGAGCAGGAGCTTGCGCCGGTCGTCGGAGAGGATTCCGCCGTCCCCTTCCGACGAAGCGGCCTCGCCCGCATCGTCGGAATCTCGAACGCCAGCCATATCCGCCCCCTGGTTTCGGGCGACCGCGGCCGAACCGTCGGCCGCAGCCGTCAGGCTTCGGGTTTGGCCTCGGCCTCCGGGGCCTCGGCCGGGGCCTCGGCCTCGGCTACCGGAGCCTCCTCGACCACGTGCGGCGCGGCCACCTTGGCCACGACCTCGTCGACTTCGGATAGAAGAGTCACGCCCGCGGGCAAAGCCACGTCCCGAAGGTGGATGGCCGCATCGAAGTCAATGAGCGGCTCGATCGAGAACTCGAGGGCGTCCGGAAGATTCTCCGGCAGGGCGCGGACCCTGACGTGGTCGATGTTGTGCAGGAGCGTGCCGCTGAGTCGAGCCACCGCGTACGACTCGCCGATGGCGTGGAGCGGGATGTCGACCGTGACTTCCTCGCCCTTCCTTACCTCGAACAGGTCTACGTGGAGCAGCTGGCGGGACCGCGGATCCACCTGGACCCCGTGCACCATGACCCGATGGACGTCCTTGCCATCGATCTTGAGCTCCAGGATTGCATTGGCATGGCCCGCCCGGCGGACCCGATCGAATTCGTGGAAGTCCAGCGAGACGGCGATCGAGTCGAGCCCGTGCCCGAATACGACGGCTGGGATGCGGCCGGCCTTGCGCAGGTGGGAAACCGACTTGCCGATTTCGGTTCGACGGCTGGCGGTGAGAACGGACGGGGCTGACACGGAACTGGGAACCTCTTTGCGCGGGTCCATCGAGCGCACTGACCGTTGCGGAGGCGCTTCGGCATAGGAGCCTACCACGGGCCGGGTGGTCACGCGCCGGGTGCGGCGCATTCGCAGGTTGGCGCGACGCGCGCGGCTGCCGCCGAGGTGCCAGCCATGGCGGCGAATATGCCCGCCAAAGGGGCGCGCGAGCACACCGACGCCGGCAGTTCAAGGGCCCCACTCGCCCGTGGCATCGGCCGGGGTGTAGGATCGCCTCGTGGCTGCCACGATCCTTATCGTCGAGGACGAATACGCCGTCGCGAGGGGCATCCAATACGCCCTCCAGCAGGAGGGATACCAGGTCGCCGTCTCGCGCTCGGGCGAGGAAGGCCTGGAGTTCGCGTTGCGCGAGGGCCCGGATCTCGTGGTGCTCGACGTCCGGCTACCCGGGATCGACGGTTTCGAAGTCCTGCGGCGCCTGCGCACCAGTGGCTCCAAGGCACCCGTTCTGATCCTGACCGCCCGCGACGAGGAGATGGACAAGGTCATCGGCCTCGAGCTGGGCGCCGACGACTACATGACCAAGCCGTTCGGGTTGCGCGAGCTGATGAGCCGCATCAAGGCCCTGCTCCGGCGCGCCTACGGCGACCTCGCCGATGCAGGCGGCGGACGCCTCCTCCGGCACGGCGACCTCCTGATCGATTTGGAGCGACGCCGGGTCCAGCGCGGCGATCGCCGCATCGCCCTCACCGCCACCGAATTCGAGATACTGCGGCACCTCGCCAGCCGGCCAGGGCGGGTCTACTCGCGCCGGGAGCTGCTCGAGCTCATCAGGGACTACGAGGCCCTCGACCAGGACGAGAAGACGATCAACGTCCACGTCAGCCACCTGCGCGAGAAGCTGGAAGACGATCCTTCCAGCCCGCGGTTCGTCTTGACGGTCCGTGGCGCGGGGTACGCCTTCGCGGAACGCTGAGATGGCGCCGGGGCGAAATCGGAAGAGGCGGGACGCAAAGGCGGGCAAGCCCGGACGTCAGACGCCGACGGCGAAGGCGAAAGCCGCGGCCGAACCGGCGGCACCGAAGCAGCCGGTCAACGTCACTCTGGGCGGCCGCGGACTCTCTGTCCCCGTGTCCCGGGCCCTGCCGAGGACCTTCCAGGGTCGCCTCTCGCTGGCGTTCGTCATGGTCTTCGCCCTGGCGGTCGGCATCGTGTCGGTGCTGACCGTCTTCGTTCTGGACAACGACCTGCGCCAGCAGGAGATGACCAACCTCGAGGCCCGAGCCAACGCCGTCGCCGCCGTCGTGAGAGTCAAAGCCGAGACGGCCGCCGACCAGGACGCGGCCAACATCACGGTCGTCTCCGCCAGCGGAGCGTTGAACGCCGACGTGATCGCCGCGATCGGCGACCGGGCCACGTTGACCGACTATGCCAACAACGTCGCCCAGGCCGACTTGAGGCTTCGGATCGGGTTCGGCTCGGAGACGTCGAGCGGGACGGAATTCATCCCCGCCGCCGGCTCGTCCACGTTCAGTGCGCCCCTAACGGCCGAGCCGGGACGAGGCCAGGCCCGCGACTCGATCAGCTACACGTCGGTCTTCACGTTCGTCGATCCCGAGGGCGTGAAGCCGACCTGGGAGCTCGAAGTCAGCCTGTCCGCCCCGTACACGACCCGCGGCAGCACGATCACCAGCATCGTTGGATTCCTGTTGATCAGCTCAATCGGCGCGCTGCTGCTGGCAATCGTCGTCTCGTCGATCCTCGCCCGCCGCTTCACGACGCCGCTGCGACGTCTGACCGACGCCGCCAGAGCACTCGCCGAGGGGGACCTGGCCCGCCGCGTTCCGGCCGACCGGGCCCGTACCGGCGGAGCGGAGATCACCGAGCTGTCGCGCCAGTTCAACGCCATGGCGGACCAGGTCGAGGAAACGATGGAAACGATCCGCCGCGACCGCGATGCGGGCCGCGAGTTCCTAGCCGACGTTTCGCACGAGCTGCGGACGCCACTCGCGGCCCTTCGCACCTTCAACGAGCTGCTTCGGGAGAAGGCCGGCGGCGACGTGGCCGCGCGCACGGAGTTCCTCGAGGCCAGCGCCCAGCAGATAGAACGGCTCGACTGGCTGGCCCAGAACCTGCTCGAGCTGTCGAAGCTCGACTCCGGGCTCATCCGCCTTGACCTGCGGCCCGACGACTTGCGGGCGACGATTCTCTCCGCCGTGGAGCAGGCGCAGGTCTCCGCCATGAGGCGCGGCCTGAACCTCAGCGCCGAGATGCCGGAGGCGCCGCTGGTCGCCAGACACGACCCGCAGCGGCTGGGACAGGTCCTGACGAACCTCATCGGCAACGCTCTCAAGTTCACGCCGCGAGGCGGATCGGTTCGGGTCACGCTCGGCCCGAAGAATCGCGGGGCGTGCATCCAGGTCATCGACACCGGCGTCGGGATCGACGCCAACGAGCTGCCACACGTCTTCGACCGCTTCTACCGCGGCTCACGGGCAAATGAAGCTCGTGGCAGCGGCAGCGGCCTCGGCCTGGCGATCGTCCGTTCCGTCGTCGAGATGCACGGCGGCCGGGTCATGGTGGAGAGCCGTGTCGGGTCCGGGACCACCTTTACGGTGACGTTGCCGCTCGACCCGCGCACCTCCGCCGACGCACTCGCCACCGGGGCAGTACGTCCCCTTGGCAGCGGCGACACGGCATCCGCGGGCCCCGGCCGGACCGCCATAGCGACGCCCCCGACCGCGGATCGAACGCCCGCGGCGGCCGCCCCGAGTGCCCGCGCCGGTGCGACCGATGTGCAGGTGAAGTCCGGGAGCCGCACCGACGCCCCTTAGCGGCCCGCATCGGTGGCGGAATCTTCACCGTCCCGCCTCTGGAACGTGAACGCGGGTCGCTGCAAGCTTCGGCAGTCGCAGCGCTCGTACCGCACACGGACCTTCAGGCGCGTTTAGGGCATTGTGCATAGCATTCGCGCTTGTTCATCTCGTAGTCCGGAAATCGCCACCGCCATGTCAGACCCAAGCTCTCCGGAGATCCAGCGGTTCGAGCCACTGCCCGCGCACCGCCGCTCCTGGAGTGCGCCCTTCGCGGCCGCGTCGGCGGGCGGCGGGGACCCCGAGACGGCTACGCCTGAACGATGGTTCGAGCCAGTCCCGGAGCCGGATGAGAAGCCGGAGGACTCTCCCGCAACTGAGCCGAGCAACGGCGGCAGTCGAGGAGTGATCGGTCTCGTGCTCGCGACATCGCTCATCGCGGCTCTCGTAGGCGCCGGCGGAACATATGCCGTCATGAGTCTGACCGGCGAGCTCGATCAGGCGTCGGCCGCGCCTGCCGCAGGACCCAGGGTGAACGTCGTGTCGGAAGAATCGACGATCATCGCGGCGGTGAATCGGGTCGGACCGGCGGTCGTGCAGATCGTGACCGGCTCAGGGACGGCCGGCACGGCGGTGGGCTCCGGGATCGTCTACGACGCCGGCGGCTGGATCCTCACGAACAGGCACGTGGTGGAGGGCGCGACGAGCGTCCGGGTCCAGCTCCAGGACGGCCGCCTGCTGACCGGCACGATCTATGGCCTCGACACGCTGACGGACCTCGCGATCGTCAAGGTCGACGCCGTGTCCGGGATGGCGGTCGCGCCCATCGGCGACTCGTCTTCACTCCAGGTCGGGCAGCTCGCGATCGCAATCGGCAGCCCGCTCGGCCAGCTGTACCCGAACAGCGCCACGACGGGCATAGTTTCGGCCCTGAGTCGAGACATCTCCGTCTCGGGCAACGCCGCGACCGCAACGACCAGCCTCCACGGACTGATCCAGACCGACGCGGCGATAAACCCCGGCGACAGCGGCGGGCCGCTGATCGACGCCAACGGGAAGGTGATCGGCATCGCGACCGCGCAAGCCCAGATCGCACAGGGGATCGGGTTCGCCATTCCAATCAACGTGGCGAAGCCGATCATGCAGCAAGCCCTTGCTGGCGAGAAGCTGTCGCGGCCGTTCATCGGCGTCAGCTACGTGGCGATCGACAAGGGCGTGCAGCAGCAATACAAGCTCCCCCTGAGCGAGGGTGCCTGGGTACACAAGGAAGACACCAGCGGCAACTCGATCGAGGCCGTCGTGGCCGGCAGTCCGGGCGCGGCCGCCGGCGTCAAGACCGGGGACATCATCACCAAGGTCGAGGGCCAGACGGTGGATCCGTCGCACGAGCTCGAAGATCTGCTCGTCCAGTACGCTCCGGGTCGAACGGTGAGCGTTGAGGTCTACCGCGGCAGCAGCTACGTGACGCTCAAGGTCACGCTGGGGACTCGGCCCGACTCGACGAGCTAGCTTCGCGGCGCCGGGGGCCGGCGGGTGATCTCGACTGCGGCTCCGTCGAGAGCGCCGGGCAGCATGACCTTCGGCTTGCGGACCCGCACCAAGACCTCGGATACGGCCGCTGCCTCGAGCTCGGCAAGCAATCGCGTGGCGATCCGCTCCGCCAGCGCCTCGATCAGCTGCACGCTCGGCCCCTCGACTACCTCACGGCAGATCTCGAAGACCTCGCGGTAGTCGACGGTCTGCGACAGGTCGTCGGCGGTGCCGGCCGGCGCGAGGTCCAGGCTCAGCTCGACGTCGACTTCGAACGGCTGGGCATTCAAGCGCTCCTCCTCCAGCACGCCATGCCGGCCCTCGAATTGCATGTTGATCAGGGCGATGCGGTCGCTCATGGCAGCTCGCCCCTGACGATCGCATCGGCGACCCGCGCGGCTCGAGCGTTGGCCCGGACGTCGTGGACGCGGACGAGGTCGACCCCAGAGGCAATGCCAAGCGCCGTCGTCGCAAGCGTCCCTTCGAGCCGCTCCTCGGGTGGCAGGCCGCCGAGCAGGCGGCCGATGGTCGACTTCCTCGAGGTGCCGAGCAGGACCGGCTGCCCGAGGCCTCGCAGCTGCGGCAGCGACCTCATGACCATGAGGTTGTGCTCCGGCGTCTTCCCAAAACCGAAGCCCGGGTCGAGGATCAGGTTCTGGCGCGGGACTCCGGCCGCGACGGCCCGTTCGATCGCCGCCCGCAGGTCGTCGATGAGCTCGGCGGTGAAGTCCTCGTACTGCGGCTGGGCGCGGTTGTGCATCACGACCATGGGCACGCCTCGTGAGGCTGCCAGGCGAGACATGGCGCCGTCCGTCGAGACGGCCCAGACGTCGTTGAGGAGCGACGCCCCGGCGTCGAGAGCGGCCTCAGCGACGGCGGGCTTGTACGTGTCGATGCTGATTGGGACCTCGGGCAGGGCGGCATGGATCGCGGCGATCACCGGGACGGCCCGCGCGGCCTCCTCCCCCTCGGCGACGACGTGGTGGCCGGGACGGGTCGATTCGCCGCCCACGTCGAGGATGTCCGCACCCTCCTCCACCATACGCCGCGCCTGGACGATGGCCGCCTCGACGACGGCGCCCTCTCGGCCGCCGGCCGGCGCCAGCAGCCCGTCGCCGGAGAACGAGTCCGGAGTCACATTCACGATGCCCATGACGTAGGTCCGGCGGCCCCACTCAAAGAGGCGTCCCCCGATCCGGATCGGCGTCGGCGGAGCGGCGCGGAGCCACGGCGGTGTGGCGCGGTCGGCTGATGTCACGGGCCCGGCTCCGAGTACGGCAATGGCGGGTCCGGCACGAGGGCCGGATCCCGGACGAGTATCGCCCGTGCGGCGCCAATCAGATAGAGGGAGCCGGCCACGAACACCGGACCGTCGCGACCCTCGAGGCCGCGCCCGCCGCCAAGTGCAGCGCCGCGCCCGCGGCCACTCCCCGCGCCACTCCCCGCGCCACTCCCCGCGGAAAGGGCCGCGTCCAGCGCCGCCGCAGGCTCCTGGATCGCCTCCGCGGCACCGCCCGTAACGACCTGCCAGCGGGCCGCCAGCTGAGCCGCGGCCAAGGCCCGACCGCCGGCCGCCGCGGTGCAGATCACCCGTGCGCCCCGCAGGATCGCGGCTCCGGCCAGCGCCCGGATCACGCCGTCGACGTCCTTGTCGGCCATGATCGCCAGGATCAGCGTCGGCCGGCCCGGGCGCAAGAACGGACCGATGTCGTCGAGCGCTTCCGCGAGCGCCGCCGCGCCGGCCGGGTTGTGGGCGCCGTCCATCAGGATCTGGCGGCCTTCCGCCTCGACGAGCTCGAGCCGACCGGGCCAGCGAACCGCCGCGTAGCCGGCCCGGCGCGCCTCCCCGGGGAGGCGGGCAATCCCCGCCAATTCGAGAGCGTCGAGTGTGGTGTCGGCGACGGCCGCGTTCGCCGCCTGGTGGCGGCCTCGAAGCCCCACCCGAACCAGACCCAGCCGCCCCAGCTCGACGTCGATGCCGTCACGATCGAGCGCGCGGAGCTGCGCCGGCGGCGTCACGACAAGTGGAGCCGCCACTCTCCGACTTCGGCGCTCGATGACTTCGAGCGCCGAACCCCATGCCCCCGTCACCGCAAGGTCGCCGCGCATGATGATCGCGGCCTTCTCCTTGGCGATCGCCTCCACCGTGGCCCCGAGCCGGTCCATGTGGTCGAGGGTCACGTTTGTCACCACCGCGACTCCACCATCCCAGGCGTGGGTCGCGTCGAGCCGACCGCCCAACCCGACCTCAACGACCGCCAGATCGATGCCCGCCTCGGCAAACCAGCGGAAAGTCAGCGCCGTGAGCAGCTCGAACTCCGTGGGTTCACCGTGGCGCCTCGCGACCCGGTCGGAGACGGCGAGGACCTCGCCGGCGATACGGGCGAACGTCTCGGGATCGACCGGCGTGCCGCCGATCTGGAGCCGCTCGCGGTAGGTGACGAGGTGCGGCTTGGGCGTCTCGCCGACACGGTACCCGGCTGCAGTAAGGGCGGACCCGACCAGCGCCAGAACGCTCCCCTTGCCGTTCGTGCCGCCGATCAACGCCCCTCGGAACGTTCGTTCGGGGTGGTCGAGGCCGGCCAGCAGCGCTCGGGTTCGGGCAAGTCCGAGGCGAATCCCAAACCTGCCACGGGATTCGAGCGCGGCGAGCGCCTCTGGATAGCCGAGCCGCGGAGGCGTCAATCCTTGGTCAGCTCGTCTTCGTAGAAGACGCACTGGTTGAAGCGAGGCGTAAGGCATACGTCGTTGACGAAGCCCTGCTCGAGGTGGACGCCTCCGCGCAGCTGGCATCGCGAGACGTTCTGCTCCTGGCGAATCAAGGCTTTGAGCAGATGCGGCGCCTGGATCGGGATCGCGCCGCGGCTTCCGGTCATGTAGAAGTGGGGGCAGACGTTGCGTCGAAGGTTAGGCAGGCCGAAGCCGCTGCGAACCCCGGGCATGGTCGGATAACGGCTCGGCTGGCCTGTTGCGTTGTGGGTGATGATCGGCATCCGGGGAACCATTCGGGTGCCGACGCGGTTGTTCGGCGGCATGCTGCCGGGCCTCGTCCCAGGCTGGACGCCGACGATGGGCGCCACCCGACTCCGAATGCCGGCCGCCGGGTTGGCTAGTCCGCGGTCGGGATATCGGGGCCGATCGGGCTTTGGGTCACGAGCCTGCACTGTCGCCTCGAACCTGAGCAAACGCACCTGAACGTTCGCTCTCTGCAGCAGAGTACATCCATCCCCTTTCGGTGCGCATGGCAGGTGCGCGTCACGGAATCGCGTCCTACTTGTCAGGGGTCGGCCGCATTTCGGCGGACCACTGCGATCCCCGCGAGGCCGGCCACCAGTGATGCGACAATAGCGAGCATGCCGATGCGAGAACGACGAGCCGCGCACGTCCGGCCGCGGCCGCCCTCGAGCGACCGGATACCGATGCGGACGATACGCGCGTCGAGTCCGCTATCGGACGTGATGCGCCGATACAGACCGGCACGAAAGGGTTCACGGGTCAACGGCCCCGCGGCGGCTGTCATTGCTGCCGCCTGCATCATGCTCGCGCTGGTGACGCTCACCGTCGGGACGGGCCTGGCGGCAAACGTCATCGGTGGCGTCGCCGGGGCCTTCGATAACGCCGTCAGCCGGTTGGCGTCCCACGCGCCCGCGACCGCTCCGCCGTCGGGAGTAGCGCTCGACACGCCGGTCCTCGACACCCCCGGCGGCAACGGCTATACGAACCAGCCATCGATACCGATCCTCGGCAGCATCCCCGGCGCGGCGGTGGGCAAGAGCGGCTACACGATCCACGTCTACCGCATCGCCAAGGACGGTTCACAGCAGGCAGTGGCCAGCGTCCCGGTGGGTGGCACGACGCGGTTCAACACGCCGCCGGTCACCCTCCTTGAGGGCCCCAACTCCTTCGTGGCCACACTGGCTACGCCGACTGGCGAAGGTCAGCCGTCGCCCGTGGTGATCTACACACTCGACACGGTTCCGCCCAAGATCGTCATCACCTCGCCCGCGTCGGGGTACAAGGCGACCTCTGGCACGGTGGCGGTGTCGGGGACATGTGACGCCGGGTCGACCGTTGCCATCCGCAACGAGCAGGCCCCGGGCGGCAGTTTCAGCAGCCAGGTGGTCGGGTCGGACGGAAAGTTCAAGCTCACCATCCCAGTGGTTGCCGGCTCCAACACCGTCGATCTGACGGCCACCGACCAGGCCGGCAACGCCTCGACGACCAGCATGACGATCAAGCGCGACTACGGGCAGCTCGCCGCGCACGTCGCGGTCTCGCCGAGCAAGTTCACGGCGTCGATGCAGGCGACTTTGAAGTTGACCCTGCACGCCACTTCGTTCAACGGCGGGCCGCTTGCCAATGCGTCGGTCACCTTCACGGTCACGATCCAGGGTCTCGGGCCGATCGTCTCGCCTGAGCTCACGACCGATGCCACCGGGACTGCCACATGGCAGGTGTCGATCTCAGGGGCTTCTCCCGGGACCGGTCAGGCGAGCGTTCTCGTGACCTCCCCGGCTGGCGACCAGGTCACCGGAACGGCCCCGATCACCACCACATAGGCGGACGCCCGCCGCCGTAAGACGGTCGTCCGGCCACTGGTCCGGCGGCCGGATCGCACCTACAATCGAGCCATGGCCAGCTGGCGCTGCCCGCACTGTGGCTCCCCGCAACTCGAAGCCGCGAGGTGCTGGGTTTGCCGTCGCTCCACGACCTCCTGCGCCTCCTGTCGCCACTTCCGGACGGCCATCGCGGGTCGGCTCGGGTACTGCGCCCTCGACAAGCACCGCGAGCCGCTCACCGGCGAAGAAGAGCGGGCTTGCTGGGAGAGACTGCCCGCCGAGGCGATTGCGGACTCGGTCGGGACGGAGGGCGTGGCCGTCGAACCCGCCGCCGCCCGGGGCGGTGGCCTGTGGGGAACGGCTCCCGCGGCGGAGGCGCCAGTAGACCGCGACGCCAGGGGGCATGGGTTATGGACCGAGCCGGCTCTGGTCAGCGAGTCGGATGACGGCCACGAACAGCACGCCGGTACGGTGAGGTCGCGGCCGTGGGGCCCGGTCCCGGGACTCCACGATGACGCGGGCTGGCACCGTGGGATCAGGACGGCGAAGCCGAAACGCTAGACGGTCGGCGTGGGTGTGGGCGTTGGGGTGGGCGGCGGCGTGGGCACTGGTGTCGGGACTGGAGTCGGCGTGGGAGTGGGCGTGGGCGTTGGCGTTGGGGTCGGCGTCGGGGTGGGCGTTGGCGTTGGGGTCGGCGTCGGGGTTGGAGCCGGGCCGGACGAGACGACGTAGTCCACCGTGGAGCCGCGCCCTACCGTGATGCCGGCGCGCGGGTTCGAGCTGACGATCTCCCCGGTCGGGATCGCCGGGTCGTTCTGGCTGGTGCGCACGCCTGTCTGTAGCCCGGCCGATGTCAGAGCCGTGAGGGCATCGCTCTCGGTCATGCCCACGATGTTCGGGACGATGACCGTGGCCTGGCCGCTCAGGATGGTCACGGTGATCGTGTCGCCCCGGTGCATCGGGCTGCCCATCACTGGGTTCTGGTCGACGACCGTGTTGTCGGGCTGGCTCGTGTCGTTTGGCCTGGTCGTAAAGGTGATGTTCAGGCCGACCGCCTGGGCGTCGGCCTGGGCCTTCGTGTAGGACTCGCTGATCAGGTTGGGCGCGTACACGGTCGGTGGCGCGCTCTTGCTGAACACGAGGATGGTGATCACTCCGGTGATGACGATGATCAGGATTCCGAGCAACCCGGCAACCCACACCCACGGGCTCGCTCCGCGCGGCTCCTCGGGCTCGGGCGGCTCCTCCTGCTGGGGGCGACGGACCTGCCGGCGCGCGAGTTCGGGCGAGTGGCCGCTAACGGTCTTCTCTTCGGTCTCGAAACCGCCGGTGCCTGGTCCGGAGGCGTAAGCATCGGGGGAGTACGTCGGGCGGCCGGCACGGACCGGGCTCGCGGCACCAGTGGCCCCGGCGGCACCGGCGGCGGAACCAGTGGCCCCGGCGGCGGCGCCAGCGGCCCCTGCGCCGCCAACGACCGGACCGGCGTCGAGCCCGGCCACGCCCGCGGCGTGGCCGGGCTGCACTGCTCCGGCAACGCCACCGAACGCGCCGGGGGCGGAAGACGCCGGAACGCCGCCGCTCTCCCCGAGGAACGAATCCAGCGCGTCCGCGATGGCCGCGGCGGATGGATACCGCTTGTCGGGCGAAGGCGAGAGCGCGCGCAGCGCGATCTCATCGAGGCCGGCGGGCACGGCCGGATTGAGCGCCGACGGCCGCGGCGGCGGACCCGTCCTTCGAGCGGCGGCCACGGCCTCGACCGTTTGCCCGTCCCACGGCGCCCTGGCGGTCAGGATCTCGTAGAGCAGGAACCCCAGGGCCTCGACGTCGGACGACTCGGACGGTACCGAGCCCATCCGCGCACCGGGGACGGCGGCCGACACGGGGGCCACGGCATCGTCGGGGTGGCGCTTTATGTTGGTGGACGCGGCATCGGTCACGGCCCACGCAGCGCGGGCGATGCCGAAGTCAGTGACCTTGATGTGGCCGTCGCGGGTGACCATGACGTTGCCGGGCCGGAGGTCGCCGTGGGGCAACCCGCGATCGTGCGCAGCCTGCAACGCCCTCGCAACTTCGGCCGCTGCACGGGCGGCACGGCGCGGTGGCACCGGCCCATTGCGTTGGAGCAGCGTCGCCAGGTCGGCGCCGTCGACGTATTCGGTGACCAGATACGTACCTTCGTCGTCCGTTCCGAAGTCGTAGACGGCGGCGACATTCGGGTGGTCAAGGCTCGCGGCAGCCCTGGACTGCCAGCGGAAGTCGGACATGAAGTCGGGGTTCGCGGCGTATTCGGTGCGCAGGAGCTTGACCGCGACGTCGCGGTTGAGCTGGAGGTCGGCCGCCCGGTACACGGTGGCGAAGCTCCCCTCGCCGAGCAGCTCCATCAACCGGTAGCGGCCCCCGACAATGCGTCCTATCTCGGCCACCAAGGTCCCCTTATGGCTGGCGCAGGAACGCCGGCCGATACATCATGCCCTGTTCTGCCCCGCCCCTGGGCTACCTGCGTCAGCTCAGATCGAGCGTCTGCAGGTATTGGCGGAACTGGTCTCCGATGTCCTGTCTCTGGAGCGCCAGCTCTACAGACGCTCTGAGCCATCCCATCGTGGTCCCGGCATCGTATCTCACGCCGTCGAAGGCGTAGCCGTAGACGTCCTGCTCCTGCATCAGCGCCTCGATACCGTCCGTCAGCTGGATCTCGCCGCCGCTGCCGCGTGACGTCTGCTCGAGCTTCTCGAAGATCTTTGGGGTCAGCACGTAGCGTCCGATAATGGCCAGATTGGACGGCGCGTCCTCCGGATCGGGCTTCTCGACAAGGCGAGAAACCTTGTACAGCCTCGGGTCGTCCCCTCCTGCGGCCTCGCCGGCGATGATGCCGTACCGGCTCGTATCGTCGTGAGGCACTTCCATCACGGCCACGACCGAGCTGTGGGTCTGCTGGTAGGCATGGATCAGCTGGCCGATGCACGGGCGTTCGCCCACGACCACATCGTCGGAGAGGATGACCGCGAACGGCTCGTGGCCCACCAGCTCCTTGGCCACGAGCACTGCGTGGCCAAGGCCCAACTGTTCCTTCTGGCGGACGTACGAGATCTGTGCCAGGTCAGATATGGCCCGAATCTGGCGCAGCATCTCGATGTCGCCGCGCGACTCGAGCAGTTGCTCGAGCTCGAGGTTCAGGTCGAAGTGGTCCTCGATAGCCCGCTTCTGACTGCTGGTGACGATGATGACCTGCTCGATCCCAGCTTCCACCGCCTCTTCCACGGCGTACTGGATGACCGGTTTGTCAACGAGCGGGAGCATCTCCTTGGGTTGGGCCTTGGTGGCGGGGAGGAAGCGAGTTCCCCAGCCCGCGGCCGGAAAGACCGCCTTGCGAACGCGCATCTGCCCTCAGCTTCGATCGGCCGCGGCGGCGGCTGGTTCGACGAACTCGTGGTCGTCGCGATGGATGCCGTCGCACAGGCCAAGGCGACGCGGCTCAGTTGGAACCCAGACCGGACGCATGATCTCGCGCACCTGCGATCGCCGACAGAAAAGCATTCCGCGTCTCGCCATCCAGGCCAGCACGTGGCTCGGATCGCCGTGGAACTCGAACGGTCCGGGGTTCAGGGGGGCGGATTCCGTCCACGAGACCGGAGCCTCGGGAGCCACCGGATCGAGAATGCTGACTCGCCAGGGCCGACCCTTGATGACCTCGCCGCAGCCAGAACAGCGGCCGGCTATGTTGTCGGTGATGATCGTGGGGATGCGGACACCGTAGAGTTCCATCGCGGCCGGATCGTAGCAGGTCGCCGGGAGAAAGGAGTGACCCTTCACTCGATGGACGGTTACGACGACGATCTGCCGCCCGCTGAGGTGGCACGAGAGAAGCGGCGCGACCGCGACGCCGACGCCGCGGCTCGGGCCGGCATGAGGACGGGCCTGGCGAAGCAGTTCAAACAGGTCCTCGACAGCCAGCGCAAGCGGGCCGAAGACGACGATCGCGCCGCGGGTGGAGATGCGAGCCGGCCGGAGCGCGGGGCCGGAAAGCCTCGGACTTCACCCCGCAAGAAGTGAGGGGTCCGGCGTGCCGGCTGGCTGCGGGCCTTTCGACGGTTCTGGCGGCCGGTCTCGCGCCGCCGGCTCAACCGCCGAAGGTGAACACGTAGAGGCGCGTGCCGGTTCCGTTGAACGTGACGATCACTGTACCCCGCGCCACGGCCGGGAGGTGGACAAGGTGGTAGAGCCGCGCCGTCCCGATCGTCATGGAGCCATCGGCAGCGACGTCCTCGGTCGGCGCCGCTCTCGTGACGCCGATCACCTTGACGGTCGCCCGCACCGGCGAGTCGGCAGCGGCGACCAGATACACGTCGCGCGCGAAGAACGAGAGCTCGAGCTGGTCGCCACCCGCCAGCGCCGTGGCGTACTGTGCCTGGAAGTCGAAGGTGCCCGAGACGGCGAAGCCGTCGTCGGGGAGCGTTGCAGGGAACGTGTAGCGGTTCGAGCCGGAGGCCGCCGACTCGGGTGAGGCGAAGCTGGCCGCCCGATCCGTTCCGATGTAGGTCTCCGGGGTCTCGTTGTTCACGAACGGCGGGGAGGGCGCCACGACGGCCGCACTCGGCAGCGCCTTCTGGCCGATCTCGGCGATCAGGCTCCGGATCTCGCGCTCGGTGGTGTTGTAGTCGCCCTCGCCGAAGTGCGTGGACCTGACATGCCCCGTGGCGTCGATCAGGTAATCAGCCGGCCAGTACTCGTTGCCGTATGCAGACCACGTGTCGTATTCGTTGTCCTGAGCCACGGGGTAGGTGATCCCGAACCGCGAGATCGCCGCCGCCACGTTGCCGGTGTCGTACTCGAAGGCGAACTCTGGCGTGTGGACCCCGACGACGACGAACCCGTCCGCCGCGTATTTCTGATACCAGCCCTCCACGAAGGGCAGGGTCCGGATGCAGTTGATGCAGGAGTAGGTCCAGAAGTCGACCAGGACTACCTTGCCGCGGAGGCCGGCCAACGTGAGCGCCGGCGAGTTCAGCCAATGGTCGATGCCGGCGAAATCCGGGGCGAGCGGACCGACCGGCAGGCCCGACGCGTCCGAGCCGCCCGACGCCACGCCTGAGCTGGAGCCCGGCGCGGCTCCGATGCCGTGGAGCGCTGACTGCACCTGCCCGGTCCTCTCGAGCGTCTGCAGCGTCCCGGTCCAGTCGGGCAGGGCGCTCGTCAGGTCGGCGGAGATGGGGGTATCCGCGCCGACGGCCATCAAGCCGGCCGTGACCAGGACCAGGACGCCGAATGCGCGCCCAGCCCAGGCCGAAGCGGAACGAAGCCGCAGCCGGGCCAGGACCGCTCGGCCGCCAAGGGCGATGGCGAGCAAGGGCAGGCCCGCGCCGATCGAGTAGGTGATCACGAGCAGCAGGGTCGATGCCGAGCCAGGGGCGGTCACGGCCAGGCTCGTGATGGCACCCAAGATCGGGCCGGCGCAAGGTGTCCAGACCAGTCCGAGCCCGACTCCGGTCACGAGACCGCCGATCACGCTCGCACGGGGTAGATCGGTGGCTGCGTCGTCGCTGCTGCGGATTGCGGTGGCGCCGATGCCGAAGCCACTACTTTGCGGTTGCCCGGACGCGGCGATCCGCGCCCCCAGCCCCGGCAGGCGAGCCGCCAATCGCTCGAAGCGGACGGTGAGAGTCGGGACGAGCAAGGTCAGCCCAAAGAGTGCGATCACTACGATCGCCGCATCGCGCAGCGCCGCGCTCGGGAGGTGAAGCGCCTCGATGATCTGGACGCTGGCCAGAGTGAAGAACGAGAAGCTCGCGACCAGGCCGGCGATGACGAAGAAGGGGCGCCGCCGATCGCCGTCGGCCCCGGTGGCCAGGACGACGGGCAGGATGGGCAGCACGCATGGCGAGACGGCCGTCACCAATCCGGCGATGAAGGCGACAACTAGTAGCAAGACCATTAACGAATGGTTGTATCGCAGGGGTCAAGGACCAGCAAACCCCACGGTCGGGCGTCGCGTCCCGCAGCCCCGCAGCCGGTGAAGCCGGACCGGCAGTCCCTGGCGAATTCGCGGTATGGTTTCGCCCAGTTCCGACAACGAGGCCGGGCATTTCATGCATCAAGAAGCCGGCATGGACGCCTCGACCGTACCCGTGCGGCGATGGCCAGCGATATCCCGAGCGGCCGTTGTGGCGATTTCGGTGTTGCTTCTGGCAGTCTCCAGTTCCGGCGCGGGCGAGTCGGTGATCGCCTCCGACTTCCACCCGGCATCCGTCGGTTTGGCCCCGAGCGGGGCCTCGCGCGTCGTCGCGCCAAACGTGGGCTCCGTCGCCAAACCCATCGCCGCCGGCTCCGGAACCGGCCAGCGTCTGCCGGGGGGAGTGATCACCGACGTTGCGTTTGTGCGGCCCCAAGGCTGCTCGGCAGCCGATTGTTCGGTCCTGCTCGATATCTACGTTCCTGCCGGTTCCGGTCCGTTCCCGACGGTTGTGCTGGTTGGCGGCGGTCCGACCGGGGCGGGCGGGCGCGGCTACCTCGACCCGTTCGCCCGCGAGCTGGCCGAATCGGGTTTGATCGTGTTCAACGCCGACATGCGGGACATGGCGTCCAAGGGTGGCGGCTACCCACAGGCGTTCGATGACGTCGCGTGCGCAGTCAGGTTCGCTCGAACCTGGGCCTTCGCCTACGGCGGCGATGGCTCGTCGGTGACCCTGGTGGGCCATTCGCTCGGTGGCTTCGTCGGCTCGGTCGTCGCCCTCGACTCCGAGCAGTTCACCGGCGACTGTCTGGCAGACGGCTCCAGTCGACCGGACGCTTTCGTGGGCCTGAGCGGCAACTACAACCTCTCCGACCCGAAGGTAGCCAACGATCTGGAGGTGTTCTTCAGCGGTTCCCCTGACGAGACGGCCGAGGCGCGAGCGGCGAGCGACCCGTTCAACTACGCAACCGGTTCGTCGATCCCGGTCGACCTCGTGGCCGGCACGGCCGATCAGACCGTCAATCCCGCCGCAGCCGTGGCGCTCAACGCGTTCCTGAGCGACCGGCAATGGAAAGTCACGCTGACGCTCATCCCCGGCGCCACACACAACTCGATCATCGTCCCATCCGGTGCCGGACCGCAGAGCCTCGCGGTGGTCCTGCGGGCGACCCAATCCGCGGGCCCCAGCTAGATCGTGTTTCAGGATTTCTTGAGTGCGATAATGCATTACTGCGCGGCGAGACGCTGGAATCCGGTTTCTTCGCCTGCGTCGCAACTTCCCGCTCGACACGCGGGCGGGATCGAGAGGTGTTCCAAATGAAAACGTCGCTTTCGCGATGGCTCCTCCTCGTCCCAATCGGGGCGCTCATACTCGCCGGCGTTACCTCCGTCGCATTTGCCCTGGGCGTCGCCTCCAAAGGCGCGCCGGCGGCTCAGGCCGCGCAGGGATCGACGATCCCGGGCCATCCAGAGCTCGGACCCGGCTGGTTTAGCCCGAGCACTCTCCGCGGTGCAGCGGGCGGAGAGGCGATCACGATCACGAAGATCGACGGCAGCAAGCTGTCCCTGCAGACGACCGACGGCTGGACCCGCACTATCGACGCCACCGGCGCCACGATCACGAAGAGCGGGAAGACGATCGCTGTCACGGACCTGAAGGTCGGCGACCAGATCAACTTCCGTGAGGGCCGCCAGGCCGACGGCACATACAAGATCACCACGATCACGGTCGTCTTGCCCACTGCATCGGGCACGGTCACTGCAGTCGGCGCCGGCTCGGTGACGATTACCCAGTTCGACGGCTCGTCCAAGGCCCTTACGCTCACCGGCTCCACGACCTACTCCGAGGCCGGGGCGGCGGTCACAAAGCGCGCGCTCGTCGTGGGCGTTCGAATCTCCGCGCAGGGCATGGTCGATTCGGCCGGCAACTTCACGGCTACCGCAGTGACGATCGCCCCGTCGTCGGTCAACGGGACCGTCGCTAGCAAGACCGCGACGACGATCGTGGTCACGACGACAGGCGGCAAGACGGTCACGGTGAACGTCTCGTCGACGACGAAGTACTCCGTGCGCGGCGTGGCCTCGCCGACGCTGGCCAACGTCGCCGTCGGCGACCGGATCTCGGCCTCCGGCACCCTCAATTCCGATGGCTCGCTCAGCGCCACGGTGGTCCAGGCCGCCCCGAACGACCAGCCCGGTTTCGGCGGGTTTGGGGGGCGCGGGTTCGGCGGTCGCGGTTTCGGCGGGCGGGGGTTCCCTGGCGTAGCGCCATCGGCAGGCCCGTCCGCTCCGAGCACATAGGCTCGACTGCCTCCGAGAAGTAGCGACACAGTCTCGAAGTCTGGTCTCGGCCGCGCTTCGGACCGATGTCGTGGTTCGTGGCACATACGCGAGGCCCAGTAGGCTCCTGTCCGATCATGCCGACGCGATCGGCCCGCCGAACGAAGTCAGGACCCAGCTTGAGGGCAACGGCGAGGACCTCGAGTACCGAGCCTCGCGTCTGGTGATGCTCACCCGGGTGCATGTGTGGCAACGGTCTGGGTACCGATCTGCATGGGGTGATTGTGGCGCCGACCGCACTCGTGCCCGAGTCGCGGGTCGACGTGCGACCAGAGGCGCAAACCAGCACCACCAGGCGGGCCGCCATGAACCGGCGGCTCGGCGCGTCGGCCGCGAAACGCCATCATCGTCCAGTCGAGCGTCCTGACGTGCTCGACAGTAGGCGATTGAGGATCGAGCCCGTGCCCGCGATCACCGTTCCAGACATCACCGTCCTGCCCCGCATCCCGGAGCCCGACCCGACCGTCGCCCGCATGCGTCCTGTGCGCAGCCTCACGACCGCGCCGCATGGGCTCGAGGGCGAGGGCTTTCCTGTCCGGCGGGCCTTCGCAGGGGTCGACCTGGGCGACCTCGACCCATTCGTCCACCTCGACCAGATGGGCGAGGTCGAGTACGCGCCGGGCGAGCCCAAGGGCACGCCGTGGCACCCGCACCGAGGCTTCGAGACGGTGACCTACATGATCGACGGCACGTTCGAGCACAGCGACTCGAACGGCGGCGGGGGTGTCATCACAAACGGCGACACGCAGTGGATGACCGCTGGCGCCGGCATTCTTCACATCGAGAAGCCGCCGGAGTCGCTCGTCGTGAGCGGTGGGCTGTTCCACGGATTCCAGCTCTGGGTGAACCTGCCGCGTGCACAAAAGTGGGCTCCCCCGCGATACCAGGACCTGCGGGCTCGGGAAGTGGCCGTCGCCTCCTCTCCCGACGGCGGCGCGCTGGTCCGGATCATCGCCGGCGAGGTCGCGGGGCACAAAGGGCCTGGCTCGACCTACACGCCAATGACGCTCGTCCATGCGACGCTTAGCCCGGGTGCGCGCCTGTCGCTCGCCTGGCGCGCCGATTACAACGCTCTCGTCTACGCCATGGCCGGACGCGGCACCGTGGGCGCGGAGGGCCGGCCGATCGGAACCGGCCAGCTCGCCGTCTTCGGACGCGGCAACGCCCTCACACTAGCCGCCCTGCAGATCCAGGAAAGCCGCAGTCCGAACCTCGATGTCCTCATTCTGGGCGGTCGACCCATCGGCGAGCCCGTGGCCTGGATGGGACCGTTCGTGATGAACACGCGACAGGAGGTCATCCAGGCCTTCGCCGACTATCAAGCCGGGCGCCTCGGCACGATCCCCGCGACAACGACCGTCCACAACACGCCGACGACCGTCGTCGAGTCAAACCGGCATGAGGGGGACGAGCCGGCCTGATCGGGCCAGCGACCACGCGATCGTCAAATCGGCGACCCGCCGGTAGACCCGGCCTGCCGCTTCTCAGCCCAACCGGGCTAGATCAAGCGCCTGACCCAGTCGCCGACCGTCGGCGGATGAATGTGGAATGCGGCGTCCTCAGCCATCTCTTCGGCCGTGCGCTCGTCGGGTGCCGTGCCACCTTCGATCTCGTGACCCAGGCAGTTCATTACCGCCCAGCGCCAGCAGCCCTCGCAAGAGCGTTCGACAATCAACTCGTGTCCGCCCAGGTGTGCCCCCATCGCGACTCCGGCCTGGACGTGTCGGTCTGGTGAAATGGCGTGCCAGTAGCCGATCATCGGCTCACCTCCCCGGCCGCTCTTGGCAGCCGGATCCAGCGGGCCCAATATCCGCCCGGCGGCTCCACGATGGCAAGAGCCGGGTCTCCCGAAATCCACCGGCGTGGATCCCGGCGGGGAAACCGCACCATGAGCGCCCGTCGGGTCCTCAGCTCACGATCACCGGCCCGGACTGTCGCCGACGCCTGTCTGAGCTTCGAGCACCTCACGAACCGCGTGGCCAAGCGCGTCCGGCGTGAAGGGCTTGCCAAGGAACGCCACACCCATGTCGAGTTCTCCCCGGTGAACGATCGAGTCCTGGGTGTAGCCCGAGATGAAGAGAGTCCGCAGCGACGGCCATAGGGCCGTGAGTCGCTCTGAGACCTCGCGGCCATTCATGCCAGGGAGCATCACGTCGGTGACGAGAAGGTCGATCGGTCGCGGCTGTTGGGCGGCGAACTCGAGCGCCTCGGCGCCGGATCCGGCGGCGGACACGGTGTACCCGAGGTCGACGAGGATTCGGTTGGTGAACGAGCGGACTGCCTCCGCGTCCTCGACGAGGAGAATTGTCTCGCTGCCGCCCCGAGGCGGTCCAGCAACGGCGGCGGCTTGCGCCTCGACCGGCGCTGGGACCCTCGGCAGGAAGACCTTGAACGTCGATCCCTTGCCCGGCTCGCTGTACGCGGCCACGTGACCGCCCGACTGCGCAACGATTCCGTAGACGGTGGCCAGGCCCAGCCCTGTTCCCTCCCCCACGGGCTTGGTCGTGAAGAACGGTTCGAACAGGTGGGCCATGGTGGCAGCGTCCATTCCGACGCCGGTGTCGCTGACCGCAAGCAGGACGTACGAACCGACGGAGACGAAGGTGTGGGTCCGTACGTACTCGTCGTCGAGCTTCGCGTTTGCCGTTTCGATGGTGAGCGTTCCGCCTCCGGGCATCGCATCCCGCGCGTTCACGGCGAGGTTGAGGAGCACCTGCTCGATCTGCGCCGGATCGGCTCGGACGTTGCCCAGATCCGGCGCCTCGACGGTCCGAAGCTCGATCTGTTCGCCCACGAGCCGCCGGAGCATCGGGGCGATGCCGTCGACGACCGCGTTCATGTCGATCACCGCAGGCTGGAGGACTGAGCGGCGACTGAAGGCGAGGAGCTGCCGCGTGAGCGTGGCTGCCCGGGTGGCAGCATTCCGGATCTCCGCAACGTCGGCGCGTCGCGCATCATCGGCGTCCATCTCTGTGGCCAGGATGTCGGCATAGCCACTGATCGCGGTCAGCAGGTTGTTGAAGTCATGTGCGACCCCGCCGGCGAGCCGCCCGATAGCCTCCATCTTCTGAGCCTGCCGGAGCTGTTCTTCGAGTCGGCGCCGATCGGTCACGTCGATGAGGTAGCCGCGGATTCTGGTGAGCTGTCCATCCTCATCGAAGTCGCCGATCGCCGTCTCCACGACCGCCAGCGGCGATCCGTCCATCCGCCGCCACGTGATCTCGTGCTGATCGATCCGCCCCCGGGCCCGTATCTCCGCGAGGACTGTCTCGCGCGCCGCGAGATCCTGGTAGAGATCGACGACGTTCGTTGCCAGCGCCTCCTCGGCCGAGGCGGACCCGATCATCCGCGCGAACGCCGGGTTGCAGGCCAACAGGCGCCCATCGGGCGTCGACACGAAGGCGCCCGCGACGTCGTCCTCGACGAATCGGCGGTAGCGTTCCTCGCTCGCCCGCAGTGCCTCCTCGGCCTGCCGCCGTTCCAGGATCTTCTCCAGTTCGGCCGCGACGAGCTGGAGTTGGACCACGTCTCCGTCCTCGTACGGCTCCATCTTGTTCCCGACCCCAAAGATGAACCTCACCTTGTCGCCTTCCAGCACGGGAACGCTCATGAATCTCGCCACCGGGAAGTGGCCCTCGGGGAGCCCTCGTTTGTTGGGAGAGGCGGCGTAGTCGTTGTACACGACGGGCCGCTTCAGACGAACGCAGTCGACCCAATTGCCGGCGTCTCCGAGCGGATAGACCGCCTCGTAGTCTGCCGTGCAGCCTTTGAGCGCCTCCGCATTCCAGGTCGTCAAGATCACCGACGACTGGTCGTCCGAGACGCGATGAAAGAAGCCGATCGAGCTGTATGTAAGGCTTACGGCCTGGTCGAGGGCGTAGTCGTATAGCTCGCGGTCTGACAACAGTTGGGCGCGATCGTAAAGCTCGAGCAGCATCCGCTCGCGATCGATCTCCCGTTGAAGATGGTGCTCCGCCCGTTTGCGCTCTGTGATATCCGAGAACGAGGTCACCACCGCGTAGGGCTTCGTGTCACCCGAGTGCAACAGCGGATAGGAATTGATCGAGATCCAGGTGAGCGTCCCGCCGGGCTTATGCAAACCCATGATCACTCCCAGGCACGGTTCACCCGTGCGCAGCGTGACCATCGCGGGATGCGATTCCCCCGGGAACGGAGATCCGTCCTCGTGGATGGCCCACCAATCCAGGTCGACCGATGTCCGACCCATCATCTGGTCCCGTGTCAGACCCATAATCGTCTCGGCGCTGGCATTGCACGCCTCGATGGCACCGTTCGTACCCTGGAACACGATCCCCTCGGACATCGCGCTCACAACCGAGCGGTACCGCTCCTCGCTCGCCCGCAGCCCCTCCTCCGTGCGCTTGTGCTGGGTGATGTCGCGGGAGATCGTCATCACGCTCACGACTAGTCCTTCGCGGTCGAACTCCGGAAAGGCGTAGATGTTGTACCAGTGGTCGACGCTGTCGGACTTTGGCCATATGACGTCGACGGCCTCGGGAATGCCGCTTTCGAGCACTCTGCGGAGCAAGTCCTGCAGCACGGCCGCGCTGTCTGCAGGTAATGGCGAACGTTGTTCTGGTGCGGTGGCGAGTAATTCCGGTTCGGGAATCTCAGCCACTTTGAGGTACATCGGATTGACGTATGTGCGCCGGAAATCGCGGTCGTAGCGGGCGATGATGTCGGGCGAGTTCTCGACCAGGGTGCGGAATACTTGCTGGGCATCGAAGAGCGCATCTTCAGCCAGCTTGCGCTCCGTGACATCGCCGGTGACCGCGATAAGTCGACAGACTGAGCCGGTGGCATCGCGCACGGGGATCAGAGTTTTGGAGAGGTACGACTTCCCGCCCGTGGGACGCGGATACTCTTCTTCGTAGCGGAGCACTTCGCCTGTCTCGATGCACCGTCGAAATAGCGGAAGCGAGGTGGCGACCACCTCTGGCCGCACTACTTCTTCAAGGAGCTTGCCGGAGGCCGCCGAGTCGGAGACACCAGAGAGTTTGGTGGATGTGGCGTTGACGCCGACGAAACGGAAGCGGCCATCCTCCACGACATCGAACACGAAGATCGAATCCGTGACATTGTCGAATACCTCTCGGTACCTTTGCCCGCTTTCCCGGAGCGCTTCCTCCACTCGATCCCGTTCGACACGGGTTCGCAAGGCCATGATGCCGAACGCCAGGTTGCCTGACAGTTCTTCGAGCAGCCGGGTTTCGTTCGGGGTAAACGCGTTCGGCTCGGTTGAGCAAATTGTGAGAGAGCCGAACGTGCGGGCCTCGTTATCCTTCAGCGGCAGGGCGATCTTCGAACGGCAGCCGGCCTGCAGAGCACCCTCTCGCCAGGTAGCCGCCTGGGGGTCGGTGGTGACGTCCTGCACCCAGGTGGTCCGTCCGCTCCGTATGGCCGTTCCGGTGGGACCGTGGCCTGGCTCCGTGTCGGCCCAGGTGATGCTCGCGGTGGCGAAATACCCTTCGCCCACGCCAGCCCAAGCCGCGGGACGCACGGTCTTGGCGTCATCGTCCTCGGCATAACCCACCCAGGCCATGTGGTAGCCGGCCTGGTCGCACACGACGCGGCAGACGTCGTTGAGCAGGGTCTGCTCGTCCTCTGCCCGCATCAGGATCTCGTTGCAGCTGCTGATCGCTCGCAGTTCTCGGTTCAGCCGGTGCAGCTCCTCCTCCGCCTTCCACCGGTCGCGTATGTCGCGGACGATGGCTTGCAGCTCACCGTCCGGCAGTGTGCTCACCAGGACCTCGACTGGGATGGCGCGCCCGTCTCTGCAACGCATGAGCCGCTCGAAACGCTCCGTCCCTGCAGCGGAGCGGAGCCTGACCAGACGCTCGGAGCCCGCCGCCTGTCCTCGGGCAGATACGTCTCAAGTATGTCCAGCCCAACGATCTCGTCGTGGCCGTAGCCGAGCATGGCGCAGATGCTCGGATTGGCAAGGACCACCCGGTTCGTTGCGTCCAGCACTAGGACGCCGTCGGCCGCCCGCTCGACGGCCAACTCGAGCCGCGAGGTCTCGCGTTGCGTCCATTCACGTTTCGTCATGCTGCGCGTGATTCCGACGATCCCTCCCACATATCTGGGGGCTTCCGCACGGAAGGCGGGTCGCGCGACGGGAGGTTTTCCCTTCGAGCGCCTCAGGCCCCGCGGCATCGCTGCGCATCCGATGTTCGAGAATCGACCTCGTGGGCGGCCCACGCAAGGGCCGGACGTCGCCAGCTCTACCCACCCGAATGAGCGGTCACGGCAAACGAGATCTGTAGAGCCGCCGCTCGGCTGCGGCTTGCCGCGAAGTCTAGTACCGCCAACCGACGGCCAGTGGTGGCGTCGTCTGGAAGTCCTCGTGGCACGGTATAGGCTATTGACAGTAGCCATCAAGGCGAAGTACCGTAGCCTTGAGCGGCTGGGACAACCGACCGCCGCGAAACTGGACAAGGAGACACGGCGATGTCGGCAGGCACGGCCATTACGCAGATGACAACCGGACCAGGGGTCAGCCCAGGTGCGGTGGTGGGCGCGCCGCGGATGTGGCTTCGGGCGGAGGGCGTCGCTGTATTCGCGGCGGGAGCGGCGCTCTACCTTCATCTCGGCGGGGCGCCCATCTGGCTCGTCCCGTTGCTGCTCGCAGTCGATGTCTCGACGGTCGGGTACATCGCCGGCCCTCGCCTGGGCGCACTGGTCTACAACCTCGCCCATAACTGGGCGGCCGGCCTCGCCGTCCTGGCGCCAGCATGGTGGCTCGGATCGCCGGCGATAGCGCTCGTCGGGGCGATCCTGGTCACCCACACCGGGATCGATCGGGCCGCCGGCTACGGTCTCAAGTACTCCACGGCGTTTGCCGACACGCACCTCGGGCGGATCGGACGAGGCGGGCGATGAGCCCGGCGCGCGCCCGGACCTCAGGCGCCGCCATCGTCACGGCGGCCCGGGAGTTACTCGAGGACGGCGGCCTCGAGGCGGTTTCGATGGCTGGCGTCGCCCAGCGGGTGGGGATTAGGCCTCCCTCGCTGTACAAGCACTTCGGCGATCGGAGCGATCTCCTTGCCGCGGTCATGACGGATACGGCGCTCGACCTTGGGCGGATCCTGACGGACGTGGTCGAGCGGTCCGACGAGGATCCGACGGCGCAGTTGCACGCCCTAGCCGCGGCGTATCGCTCCTTCGCCCTGGCGACGCCGCGGGCGGCCGCTCTCCTCTTCGCCGACGTCGCCGCCGGCGCGACGCCGACCCTCGAGTCCCAGGCCGAGGCCGTGCGCCCGGTCCTGCGAGTGGCCGAGGCCATGGTAGGACCCACGAAAGCACTCGCGGCCGCCCGCGTGTTGACCGCCTTCGCCTACGGATTCACGAGCATGGAGTCGGCGGGTGCGTTCCATCTCGGGGGCGAGGTCGACGACGCGTATCAACTCGGCCTGTCGGTGCTGGCGTTCGGGTTGGAGCGGGCCGCAGCAGGGACATCGCAGGAGGCCGCAAGGTAGGTTGGCCGCGGAACCGCCGGCCGAGTCCGAAGCGGGCAGGTGCTCAGTGCACCTACGGCTGGGTTATGAGCACGTCTTTGGCGGTCAGAGTACGGCCGGTCGATGCGCTTGGGTTGGGGGATTGACTCGCCAGAGCGCTCGTATCGATCTGGACGGTCACGCTCGTACCGACCTTGACGTCGCTAGAGCTGGCGGTGGTCTCGCCGTGGTACGTGGTAGTGCCGGAGAGATCGATGGTGACCGACGTCCCGTTCGCCTCCTGGATCGTGATCGTGTTGCCGCTGATCGACTGCACGGTTCCACTGACGCCACCGACCGCGCTGCCGGCAATGCCAGCACCGGCATCGGGCGCACCGCCGAACTGGCCCGGGTTGAGAGTCTGGCCGGGAGCCAGAGACGGGACGCCGCCCTGGCCGAACCCGCCATTGCCACCAGGACCGCCGCTGGACCTCGCTGCCACCGTGGAGCCTGGGGCAGTCACGTGGCCGAGAGCAAAGCCGATTCCGCCCACTGCGACGAGAGCAGCTACCAGGAGCAAGATCGTGGTCTTGCGATCCTGTTTTGGCGGTCGGCCGGATGACTTCGGCGGCGACGAGGCCTCGGCGCTAGCCGGATCGGATTCCGTCATTCGTTCTCCCCTTTCATTCGTTGAGTCCTATTCATACCGAAGAGCAACGACGGGATCGAGACGAGCGGCCTGACTCGCGGGCCAGACGCCGAAGACGATCCCGACGACGAGGCTGAAGGCGACGGCGACGAGGACGGTCACCGGGCTAAAGACGAAGCCCCAGCCGGCATAGGTGCCGATCGCGAACGAGGCCACGACCCCGACACCGATGCCGATGACGCCGCCCGCGAGAGAGAGCGCGAGGGCCTCCACGAGGAACTGGCTGAGGATGTCGCGGCCCCGCGCGCCGATGGCCTTGCGGATGCCGATCTCACGCGTCCGCTCGCGGACCGAGACGAGCATGATGTTCATGATCCCGATGCCGCCCACGAGCAGCGAGATCGAGGCGATGCCCGCGAGCAGCAGCGTCAGCACGTCGCTGACCGAGCTGACCGTGCCGAGCAGCTGGGACTGGGTCGCGATGGTGAAGTCGGCGGTGCCGGTGCTCGTTATGCCGTGACGCGCATCGAGCGTGGCGGTGATCTCGGCCACGACCGCGTCAATGGCGTCCTGGCTCGACGCGGAGAGGCCGATGGCCGAGACGCTCGCGGTAGTGGTGTAGAACTCGCGCGCGGTCGAGAGCGGGATCAGGACTCGATCGTCTTCGCTCGAGGTTCCGCCCTTCGGTTGCAGGATCCCGATGAGCTCGAAGGGCAGGCCGCCGATGTGGATCGTCGAGCCGACCGAGGTCTCGCCAAGGCCGAGGTTGTCCGCGGTCGTGGCCCCGATGACGGCGACCCGCAGGTTGTGATCGACCGAGGCCTGACTGAGGAACGAGCCGACCCACATCCGATAGGCGAAGACCGAGAGATAGCCCGGCGTCGTGCCGACCACCGAGGCCGTCTCGTTGAGAGAACCCGCGAGGATGAGCTTGTTCGTGGTGATCTCGGGAGCGATCGCCGCGACGCCGTCGAGCGTCGCGAGCGCGTCCGCATCGTCGAGCGTGAGGGTCGTGGCCGAGCCGATCGCGCCGCGCGTCGCCCCGGTCCTCGAAAGGCCCGGGCTGACGGTCACGAGGTTCGTGCCGAGCGACTGGAGCTGGTCGCTGATGCCCTTGGTCGCGCCCTGGGCGACGCTCACGAGCGCCACCACCGAGGCCACGCCGATGATGACGCCGAGCATCGTGAGCGCGGTCCGCAGCTTGCCCGTCCCGAGACGCGAGAGCGCGAGGCTGAGCAGGTCGGCGAGCTTCATGCGAGCGCCGCCTCGGCGAGCAGGCCATCGCGCAGGTGGACCGCCCGGTCGGCCGCCGCGGCCACGTCGATGTCGTGAGTGATAAGGACGATGGTCCGCCCGAGGGCGTGGAGATCGCGGAACAGATCGAGGACCTCGGCCCCCGAGTGGCTATCGAGGTTGCCCGTCGGCTCGTCGGCGAGGATCAACGCCGGCTCGGTGACGAGGGCGCGGGCGATGCCGACGCGCTGCTGCTGGCCGCCCGAGAGCTCCGAGGGTATGTGGCCGAGGCGATCGGCGAGGCCCAGGCGCTCGAGCGCGGCCCCCGCCCGGCGCAGCCGCTCCTTGCGCCCGATGCCCTGGTACATCAGCGGCGTCGCCACGTTCTCGAGGGCGCTCGTGCGCGGCAGCAGGTTATAGCTCTGGAAGACGAAGCCGATCGAGCGGCTGCGCACCGCCGCGAGGGCGTCGTCGTCGAGCTCGTCGACCGGCTGGCCGTCGAGCACGTAGCGCCCCGAGGTCGGGCGATCTAGACAGCCGAGGATGTTCATCATCGTCGACTTGCCCGAACCCGACGGCCCGATGATCGCGAGGAACTCGCCGCCCGCGACCTGCAGGTTGACGCCCGCCAGCGCCGGGACCTGGACCTTGCCCAGATCGTATATGCGGGTGACGTCCTCGAGCTCGATGATCGGTTGAGTCGCGACGGCGGTCA